>Ga0099823_1000002_pt1 | contig 212272 bp, 174 predicted proteins | sample CowpearedBW_FD_76831 | JGI IMG/M metagenome (GOLD analysis project Ga0099823, IMG submission 76831) | Root nodule microbial communities of legume samples collected from California, USA - Cow pea red BW | ecosystem: Host-associated > Plants > Roots > Nodule | place: USA: California | collected...
CCGCCGCCATCTACGCGGCCCGCGCCAACCTGAAGCCGCTGCTGGTCACCGGCATGGCGCAAGGGGGTCAGTTGATGACCACCACCGAAGTCGACAACTGGCCCGCCGACGTGATGGGCGTGCAGGGACCGGAGCTGATGCAGCGTTTCCAGCAGCATGCCGAGCGCTTCCAGACCGAGATCGTCTTCGACCACATCAACAGCGTCGACTTCTCCGAGCGCCCGTTCACGCTGACCGGCGACAGCGCCGTGTACACCGCCGACGCGGTGATCCTGGCGACGGGCGCGTCGGCGCAATACCTGGGGCTGCCGTCGGAGGAGTCGTTCATGGGCCGCGGCGTCAGCGCTTGCGCGACCTGCGATGGATTCTTCTATCGCGGGCAGGAGGTCTGCGTGGTCGGCGGCGGCAACACGGCGGTCGAGGAGGCGCTGTACCTGTCCAACATCGCCAGCAAGGTCCATCTGATCCATCGCCGCGACAAGTTCCGCGCCGAGCCCATCCTGGTCGACAAGCTGATGGACAAGGTCAAGGCCGGGAAGATCGAGCTGCACCTGTTCCACACGCTGGACGAGGTGCTGGGCGATGCCAGCGGCGTCACCGGCGTGCGCGTGAAGAGCACGCAGGATGGCTCGACCACCGACGTCAAGCTGCAAGGCTGCTTCATCGCGATCGGGCACAAGCCCAATACGGACATCTTCCGCGGACAGATCGAACTGCGCGATGGCTACGTACTGACGCGCAGCGGGTCGGAAGGCTTCGCGACGATGACCAGCGTGCCCGGCGTGTTCGCGGCGGGCGACGTGCAGGACCATGTCTATCGACAGGCCATCACCAGCGCAGGGACTGGCTGCATGGCGGCACTCGACGCGCAGCGCTTCCTGGAGCAGTCGGCGGGCTAGCAGCGCTTGCGGGAGAGAGCGGGGGTGAGGGCGAGCATCCTCAGAAGGACCATCCCACCCCGGCGACCCAGCGCTGCTTCTTTGGCACGGAGCTGTAGAGCCTCGACACCGTGAATCGCCACGCCCCCGCCGTGTAGCTCAGCCCCGCGTTGGCGGAGCGATAGGACCCGGTGTCCCCGCCGCCCCAGTTGCTGACGATGCCCCATCCCAGGTCCGCCGCGACGGCGCCCGCGATGCGCCGATGCCAGGTCAGCTCGACGATCGTCGCCCCGCGATGCCCGAGATACCCCCACGCCGTGGACGCGCCCAGGTCCGGTGACAGCGACACCGTGCCGCCCCACTGCCCCCACCGTCCGCCATCCCACAGGCCGCCGAGCGACACCTCGCTGTAGCGCAGCCGGCTCGTGCCCTCGCCGCCGAGATAGTCGTAATAGGCGCCCGACAGCGTCACCGTGTGGTGGTCATCCACCTGCCACCAGCGCGTGGCCGACACGATGGCCTCGGCCTTCGGCCCCTGGTCCGGGTTCATCGTCCCGAGCCCCAGTCCCAGCGCCCAGTTGCGGTCGTCCCGATAGAACAGATCCGCGGTGGCGCCGGGATGCCCGTCACTCAAGCTGAGTCCGCGCGAGATGCGCTCCGACACCAGTGAGACGGTCCCGCCCCAGGTTTGCGCATGGCCGTCCCGCAGCGGAAAAACCGCGGCGGCCGCGGCGATCAGCCCCGCCAGCGCCACCCGGCCCGGCCCCTCCAGTGCCCCTGCCGGCCCCCCGTCAATGGGGGTGCATGCAACTTTTTTGGGGGGCTGGACAACCATCGGCGGCGATTGTGGCACCCATGAACGACACTTCTGCAGAATTCGTCGCCCCATGTTTCCATCTGTTCCAAACGACGCGGACCCCAGCTCCGAATCGCGTCTGCGCGCCTGGTTGCAGGCGGCCGCGGCCGGCGACCGGTCCGGCTTCGAGCAGCTCTACCGGCACTGCCAGCCGCGGCTGACGCGCTTCGTGGTGCGCTGCTGCGGCCGGCCGGACCTGGCCGACGAGGTCGTCAACGACACCCTCTGGATCGTGTGGCGGACCGCCGGCAACTTCCGCGGCGAGTCGCGCGTCTCCACCTGGATCCATGGCATCGCCTACCGCTGCATGCTCAAGGCGCTGCGCGACGGCGTGACGGCCGAGGAGATCAACGCGTCGGCCGTGCATGAAGGGGAGCTGGCATCGGTAGAACCCGCCTTCAACGAGGCCGCTGACCGCGAACAGCGCGACTGGGTGCTGCGCGGGCTGGCGACGCTGCCGACGGAACAGCGGGTGACGATGGAGCTCGCGTACTACCTGGGCGAGACCTGCGAGGACATCGCCCGCATCATGAATTGCGCCACCGGCACGGTGAAGGCCCGCATGTTCCATGCGCGGGTCCGGCTGCGCAACGTGCTGCCCGAACTGGGCGGCCTCCCACGCCCGGCCAGTGGCACCGAAGGACAGACATGACATCGCACGACGCCCCTCCCGGCGCAGGCAACGACCTCACCGGCGCCCCCATGAACACCCCCCTCAGCGAGCGGCCCGACGAGCACCGCCAGATCTGGGACACGATCGCCTGGGTCGTCGCCGGCACCGCGACGCCGGAGCAGCGCCGCATGGTGCAGGCGCACCTGCCGCACTGCGCGCACTGCCGCGAGGAACTCGCGCTGCAGCAGCAGATCCATCAGGGCATGCAGGATCCGGCCGCGCTGCCGGTCGACGAGGCCGCGATCCAGTCCGGGCTGGAGCGGCTCTGGGCGCGCGAGCGCGACGCCGGACCGGTCGGTCCGGTCGCTCCCGCGCAGGGCGGGCGCGCCGCCAACGACGCCTCGCCGCGCCTCACGCGCTGGCTGTCCGCCGCGGTGGCGGTGCAGGCGGTGGCGCTGTGCGTGCTCGGCCTGCGGCTGTGGCCCGACGGCCATGCGCCCGCCGACTACGTCACGCTGAGCCAGCCCGCCACGCTGCCGGCCGCCGCGAGCCTGCGCCTGGTGCCGGAGGAACACGTCGACATGGCGCGCCTGCGGCAGATGCTCGCCCGCCATGGGCTGCGCATCGTCGGCGCCGACGAGGACGCAAGCAGCCTGTTGCTGGCGCCGGCCAGGCCGGACGCGCCGGACACCACGTCCGCGATGGTCGGCCAGCTGCGCGCCGAGCCGGGCGTGCTGCTGGTGGAGCCGGTGGGCGCCGCCGTCGCGGAGCGCTGAACGATGGTCTTCCGGATCGGTCGGGCGATCGGCGCAGTCGCGATCGGCGCGGCCACGCTGCTGGCCTCGGGCCTTCCGGCCGAGGCCGTCGAGCCGGCCGCCGAAGCCAGCGCCGCCCCCGCCGCTTCGGCAGCCGCTTCTGCGGCCGCCGAGGGCGCCCTCATCATCCTGGCCGTCGAGGATCGCGGCGAGCCGCTGCCCGGCGCGGGCGGCTCGCCGCGCGGCGACTACCGGCGCATGGTCGGCTATGCCGGCAGCGCGCGCGCCGAGGCGATGTCGGAGGGTCTGGCGCATGACTACCACCTGCGCGAGCAGGCGGCCTGGACCATCGCGCCGCTGAATCTGCGCTGCATGCTGTTCGCGCTCGCCCCCGGCGACGACCTGGACGCGATGCTGGCGCGCCTGCGCCGCGACGCGCGGGTCCGGCTCGCGCAGCCGCTCAACGAGTTCGAGGCCCTCGGCGGCACGCCGCCCGCGCCCGGCCCGCGCGAGCCCGCCTCGTCATCGGCACCGTCGGCGCCGCCGGCCGCGCCATCCGCCGCCGCTGCGCCCGCGCCCTACAACGACCCCTACTTCGGCCTGCAGAAGGGCTTCCAGCAGATGTCCGCCGCGTCGCTGCAGCAAGTGAGCCTGGGCGAGCGCGTGAAGGTGGCCGTCATCGACACCGGCGTCGACGCGCGCCATCCAGACCTCGCGGGCCGGCTCTCGGGTCAGCGCGACTACGTGACCGGCGGCGGCGCCTATGTCGACAGCGTGCCGGAGCGCCACGGCACCGAGGTGATGGGGCTGATCGCCGCGCGCGCCAACAACCGCCAGGGCATCGTCGGCGTCGCGCCCGGCGCGGTGATGCTGAGCTACCGCGCCTGCTGGACCGCGCCGCCTCGCGAGGATCGCGGCGCGGCCTCGGCCCGCTGCAATTCGTTCACGCTCGCGCAGGCACTGGGCGCCGCGATCGCCGACGGCGCCGACGTCATCAACCTGAGCCTGGGCGGTCCGAGCGATCCGCTGCTGACGCAACTCGCGCGCCATGCGCAGGCGCGCGGCGCGGTCATCGTCGCCGCGGCGCCGCCGGCCAGGCTCGGCAAGGGCTTCCCCAGCGACGTGCCGGGCGCGCTCGTCATCGCGAACGCGGGCGAGCCCTCGGAGGCCGCCGGCGAACTCGCCGCGCCCGGCCGCGCCGTGCTGACCACGGTGCCCGGCGGCAGCTACGACATGGACTCCGGCAGCTCGCTGGCCACCGCGCATGCGAGCGGCGTCGTCGCGCTGCTGCGCGCCGCGATGCCCGGCCTCGACGCGGAACGCCTCAAGCGGGCGCTGCTCGCGTCGATGGGCGGCTCCGGCGTCATCAACGCCTGCGCCGCGGCCATGACGCTGGGCATCGCGGGCCTGCGCTGCGACAGCGCCGCGAGCGACGCCTCCACGCGCCGTTAAGCCCGCGTTCCGCGCACCGGTCCCGGTGGCGCGCAATCCCCTCATCGGGAAACGCCTCCTTCCGCCCCTGCCGAATCGACATTGCCGCCGGGGCGAGGGAGTTCCTGCGGTCGCTTGCGCGCCTCCGTCTGGGGGCGAGCAGTTCCTGCTATCTCCGGCGCGGCGAGGCGCTCTTGCGCGGCACCAGCTTTTCCAGATGGCTCGCCATCATCCCGGCCGTGACGGCAGCGACCCGCTTCGCGTCGAGCGACTCGTCGAACAGCATCTCCACCGTCGCGTAGATCAGTTCCACCACGATCCGGCTCGCCAGCCGCAACTCCGCCAGCTTGGCCTTCGGCAACGCCCGCGCCAGCAGTTGCGCCTGCGCCTCCGTCACCTGCGCATGCGAGTTCAACCGGATCTCCTCCAGCGCCGGCACCGCCCGGAGCGCCCGCATGATCCAGATCCCGCCCTCGGTCCTGCGCGTGACCTCGAAGGTGTCCAGCAGCAAGCCCACCAGCGCCGCCTCCACCGCCGGCACGCCGCCGGCCAGCACGTCCTCCGAGATCCACCGGTCGATGCAGTCGTTCTGGCGCTGCATCAGCCGCTGCCCCAGCTCCGCCAGCAACGAGTACTTGTTGGGGAAGTAGCGGTACAGCGCCGGCGGCGACAGCCCCGCGCGCTCGCACACCAGGTTGGTGGAGAGCCGCTCGATCCCGACCTCCGTCAGCGTCTTCGCCGCCGCGTCGAGGATGCGCTCGAAGGTCTCGGTCGCGCGCTGCTGCGCCGGCTGGACCTTGGTCGTCAATGGAGGAGCAGTGCGGCGGGATGTCGGCATGTGTTGGCGGCGTGATGCTGCGGGATTCTCCCAGCCCATGGCGGCGATCCCGGAGCGATGATTCAACGGTAGCGATGGCTACTGTTCAGTGTAGCGCCGCGCGCGGCGTGGGAGAGACGAATGACGACGACCCGTGAACCCGCCGCGAACGCGTGGCCGCTTGCCGTCGCGGTGGGCGCCATCGCGCTGCTGATGCTCGGCCTGCAACCGCTGGTGCTGGGCGAGCTGCTGGAGTCCGGGCGCGTGACGCTCGAAGGCGTGGGCGTGATCGCGATGGCGGAGATCGTCGGGCTGGGCGCCGGCGTGCTGCTCGGCGATCTGGCGCTGCCGCTGGCGCGCCTGCGCCTCATGACGATGCTGGCCGCCGTGTGCGCCGCCGGGTTGGATCTGCTCACGCTCCAGGCCAGCGGCGACCTCTCCTTCGGCTTGATCCGCGCCGCCGCCGGCGCCGGCGAGGGCGTGCTCGTGTGGTCGACGACCAGCGTGCTGGTGCGCTCGTCGCAGCCGGAACGCAAGGCCGGGCTGTTCTTCGTGATCCAGACCATCGCGCAAGGCGTCGTCGGATTGCTCCTCGCGCGAACCATCATCCCGGCGCATGGCTGGCCGGGCGCGTTCATCGCGCTGGCGGCACTGTCCGCCACAGCTGCGGCATTGGCAACGCGGCTGCCCATCGGCCTGAAACCCCTCGCGGCGGTGGCGGCCGACGGCTTCAACTGGTCGGCCCGGCTCGCGATGCCGCTGGTGGTCTCCTTCCTGCTGATGGCCACGCTGGGCTCGCTCTGGGCCTACATCGAGCCGCTGGGCAAGCGCGCCGGCTACGGCTCGGTCGCGATCCAGACGCTGATCGCAGCGGGCCTGGGCATGCAGGTCGTGGGCGGGAGCCTGGGCTCGGTGCTCGTCCGGCGGCTGCCGGTGCGCGGCACGCTGTCGATCTGCGCGCTGCTGCTGGGCCTGTCCGCCTACGGCATCGGCCGCGCCGGGCCAGCGGACGCCCTGCCCTTCGCGCTGCTCTGCGCGGTGTTCACCTTCGTCTGGCTCTTCGCCGCACCCTTCCAGATGGGCCTGGCCTTCGCCGCCGATCCCGCCGGGCGCGTGGCTTCGCTGGTGCCGGCGGCGCAGCTCTTCGGCGTCGCCTTCGGGCCCTTGATGGCGTCCTTCGTCGTCGACGGCGAAGAAGCCGCCCGCGTGCCGCTGGTCAGCGTCGCCTTCGCGATCCTGACGGTCCTGGCCCTGCTCAAGGGCCACGCCGGGCGCCGCGCTCAAGTGCCCTCGGCCTGAGCAGCCCGGCGGCTTCCAGTCCGCATCGAACCCGCCCGCCGCCCCGAGCGCCTCAGGGTTGTTCCCATTCGTCCATAACGATAGCGATGACTATATTCTAGTCATCGCTAGCACCATCACCGATGCCAAGGAGACCGCGATGCCGCCGATCAGCGCCTGCCGCCTGATGCTTCCCCTGTTTCTGCTGCTGTCCGCGGGCGCCGCACGGGCCGCCGCGGAGGACGCCGCCGGCCTGTGGATGACCGCCGAGAAGGACGCCGTCATCGAGTTCAAGCCCTGCGCCGACAAGGCGGCCGCGCTCTGCGGCCGCATCGTCTGGGACAAGGACGCCGGCACGCCCAAGGACACCTGCGGCGTGGTGATCGCGCGGCTGGAGCGCTTTGACGGCGAGGCCTGGCGCGACGGCTGGGTCTTCGATCCGCGCGACGGGAAGAAATACAAGGGCGCGCTGCGCGTGAAGGGCGCGGAGGTCCATCTGCGCGCCTTCGTCGGCGCCGAGATCCTGGGCCAGACCGAACGCTTCTCCCGCGTCGCCGAGCTGCCGGCGACACCGGTGTGCAAGGCCGCCTGAGCACCCGGACGACAGACCGAACGAACGACCGACCGAAAGGCCTCACATGCAACGCTCTCTCCTGCTGCTCGCGCTCGGCGCGGCCTGCGCGGCCAGTGCCTCGGCCGAGGACACCGCCAAGCTCGCCAAGCCCGGCGAGGTCCAGACCGCGACCTACGCCCTCGACACCGAGATCAAGCTCACCACCGACCAGCGCAATCGCGGCATCTCCGATTCGCTCAACAAGCCGGGCGCGCAGCTGAGTCTCCAGTTCGCGCATGAGAGCGGCGTGATCGGCCTGGTGCAGCTGTCCTCGGTGAGCAAGAAGTCCTACACCGGCGCCGACGGCGTCAACCTGCTGCTGGGCGCGGGCTACCGCTTCGGCGATCCGGACGCGTGGCACTTCGGCGTCGGCCTGGCCACCGAGTTCTTCCCCGGCGCGAAGTTCTCGGCGCCGCATGGCATCGACCTCGAGGCCGGCGTGCCGACCGACTTCCGCACCACCCGCTACGACACCTCCTACGCGGTGCTGGAGATCGGCTGGGGCGCGCTTGAGGGACGCGCGCTGAATGTGATCTCGCGCACCTATCGCGGCGCGGACACCGGCGGCGTGTGCGGCCAGATCCTGGCGGTGTCGGAGGATCCGACCAAGGCCATCGAGTGCTATGCGCGCGGCGACCATGACTCGCGCGGCAGCTGGCTGTTCGACCTCGGCTACAAGTTGCCGCTGGGCGCGGCGACGACGCTGAACCTGCATGCCGGCCTGCAGAAGATCCGTCACTTCAAGGAGGCGGACTTCAGCGACTACGCCATCGGCGTCACGCACACGCGCTGGGGCTTCCAGTGGACGGCCGAGTGGCTGACCACGCGCACCAAGGCGCGCGAGATCTTCCTGGTGCAGGACGGCGACCGCCTGCGCGCGCAGGACAACAACCGGCTGGTCCTGTCGGTGGCGCGAAAGTTCTGATGAACGCTGACGCGAGCGATGGGCCGCTGGTGCTGGCGGTGGACCTGGGCACCTCGGGCTGCAAATGCGCGCTGGTCGCGCTCGACGGCTCGGTGCGGTCCTGGTCCTTCCAGCCCGTGGCCCTGCATGTGCAGGGCGCGCGGGCGGAGCAGGACCCCGAGGACTGGTGGCGCGCCTTCCTGCTGGCGGCCAGCGAGCTGCTCGCGCCGGATGCCGCGCTGCGGCGGCGGGTGGCGGCCGTGTGCTGCTCGACGCAGACCGAAGTCACCGTCTGCATCGATCGCGCGGGGCAGCCGATCGGCCGCGCCATCAGCTGGCTAGACGCGCGCGGCGCCGCCGCGATCGCGCGGCGCGCGCGCGGCCGCCTGCTCAACATCGAGGGCTACGGCCCGCTCAAACTCTGGCGCTGGTTGCGGCTGACCGGCGGCGCGCCTTCGAGCACCGGCCGCGACATCGCCGGCCACCTCGCGTTCGTACGCGACGAGATGCCCGAGGTCTACGAGCGCACGCACAAGTTCCTCAACGCGCTCGACTTCATGAACCTGCGGCTGTGCGGCCGCCTCTGCGCGACGCAGGATTCGATCCTCACCGCCTGGGTGACGGACAACCGCGATCCCCACCGCATCCGCTACGACGACGGCCTGCTGCGCCTGCTGGGCGTGGCGCGGGAGAAGCTGCCGGAGATCGTCGCGTCCACCGAGGTGATCGGCACGCTGCGGCCGGAAGTTGCGCAGGCGCTCGACCTCGACGCGGCGACGGCGGTGGTCGCCGGGGCCGTCGACAACTCGGCCGTCGCGGTGGGTGCCGCGGTCGAGGACCACGAGAGTCACCTCTACCTCGGCACCTCGTCCTGGCTGGGCGCGCACGTGCCGCGCATGCGCACGGACGTGCGGCGCAAGATCGCGGCGGTGCCCTGCGCGGTGCCGGGCCGCTACCTCGCGATGGCGCTGCAATCGACAGCGGGCGCGAACCTGTCCTTCCTGCGCGACCGCATCCTCTTCCATCGCGACGAGCTGGCCAGCGACGAAGAACACCCCGCCGCCTATGAACTGCTCAACACGATCGCAGCGCGTGTGCCGCCCGGCGCTCGCGGGCTGATCTACACGCCATGGCTCTTCGGCGAGCGCACGCCGGTCGACGATCCGCGGCTGCGCGCGGGCCTGATCAACCTGTCGCTGGAGCACTCGCGCGAGGACATCTTCCGCGCCTTCCTCGAGGGCGTCGCGCTGAACACGCGCTGGATGCTGGAGCCCTTCGCGCGGCTGCTGGGGCGCGAGGTCGGCGCGATCGCGGCGGTGGGCGGCGGCGCGCAGAGCGACGTGTGGTGCCAGATCATCGCGGACGTCACCGGCCAGCCGATCCGCCAGCTCGAGGCGCCGATCCAGGCCAACGCGATCGGCGCGGCCTTCATCGCCGCGGTGGGTCTGGGGCGGCTGAGCTTCTCCGACCTGCGCGCGCTGCGCCGCACGCGGCGTGTCTTCGAACCCACCCTCGCGCTGCGCGGTCTCTACCAGGACAAGTTCGAGGCGTTCCAGGAGGTGCGCACGCGCCTGGCGCCGCTCTATCACCGGCTCAACGCGCCGCAGCGCCTCGCGCCGGCCATCCCCGCATGAAGCACTTCGCCGCCCGCCGGCAGGTCGTCGACCTGTGCCTGGCCCTGTCCCGCAAGGGCTACTTCGCCGCCACCGGCGGCAACCTGATGCTGCGCATCGACGACGCGCTCGTCGCCGTCACGCCCTCGGCCACCGACTACCTGACGATGGGCCCGGAGGACATCTGCGTGCTGCGGCTCCGGGACCTCGAGCGCGTGGAAGGCGAGCTGCCGCCGTCGGTGGAAAGCAGCCTGCATGCGCGCGTGCTCGCCGCGCGGCCGGACGTGGGCTGCTCCATCCACACGCATCAGCCGGTGGCGAGCGCCTGCGCGCTGCTGGGGCTGACGCTCGACGTGCCGGCCGGGATGCAGGCCTCGCTCGGACGGCGCGTGCCGCTGGCCGGCTACGCGCCATCGGGCAGCAACTGGCTCGCCAGCAAGCTCGCGCGCGTCGTGAATGCGCAATCCAACGCCTACCTGATGCGCAACCACGGCGTGCTGTGCTGCGGCGCGGACAGCGCGGCGGCAATGCGCGCGCTCGACGACCTGGAGCAGCTCGCGCGCCACTGGCTGCGCGCCCGCATCGCCGACCGCGCGTCGTGGGAGCCGGCACGCCGCGACGCGCTGCTGCGCGCGCATGAGGCGCTGCCACCGTCGCCCCTTCATTGATTCCGCTGAGTTCGACCACCATGAGCCTCCTTGCCGCTGATCGTCCCGTGACGAAGCCCGCTTCCGCCGGTCCGGCCATTTCCGAATGGCCCGATGTCGACGCGCTGTACCGCCGCTTCGCCGAACTGGTGGCCCAGCCGATGCGGCCGATCCGCGCCGACGCGATGCCCAAGGTGCTGCGCTGGTTCGACGAGCACTGCGCCGGATCCAAGCGCCTGGCCGAGCAGGCCAAGGCGGTGATCCCGGGCGGCGTGCAGCACAACCTGGCGTTCAACCATCCGTTCTCGCTGGCGATGGCCAAGGCCGAGGGCGCGCATCTCACCGACATCGACGGCAACCGCTACATCGACTTCCTGCAGGCCGGCGGTCCGACGCTGCTGGGCAGCAACCCGGTGGCGGTACGGCGGGCGGCGCAGGCGGTGCTCGAGGACTGCGGGCCGGTCACCGGCCTGCTGCACGAGTACGAGGTGAAGCTGGCCGAGCTCGTGTGCCGCCACATGCCCGGCGTGGAGATGCTGCGGCTGCTCGGCTCCGGCACCGAGGCGGTGATGGGCGCGGTCCGGCTGGCGCGCACGCACACGGGGAAGAAGTGGATCATCAAGGTCGGCGGCGCGTACCACGGCTGGAGCGATCAGCTGGTCTACGGCATGCGCCTGCCCAAGACCGGCCGGCTGGAGGCGACCGGCATTCCGCGCGGCGCCACCGGCCACACGCAGGAGTGCCTGCCCAACGATCTGGAGGAACTGCGGCGCCGGCTGCGCTGGAACCGCCTGCGCGGCGGCACGGCGGCGGTGCTGGTGGAGCCGCTGGGCCCCGAGAGCGGCACGCGGCCCGTGGCCAAGGACTACAACGCGCAGGTCCGCGCGCTGTGCGACGAGTTCGGCGCGCTGCTGATCTTCGACGAGGTGGTGACCGGCTTCCGGCTGGGCATGGGCGGCGCGCAGGCCTACTTCGGCGTGACGCCGGACATCACCGTGCTGGGCAAGTGCCTGACCGGCGGCTATCCGATGGCGGGCGCGATCGGCGGCCGGCGCGACATCATGATGTCGCTCGCGGGCGGGATCGGGACCACCGCGCGGCGCGCCTTCGTCGGCGGCACGCTGTCGGCCAATCCGCTGTCCTGCGTCGCCGGCTATCACGCGCTGCGCGAATGCGAGCGCATCGATGCGGCCGGCGTCGCGGGCCGCGCGGGCGATCGCCTGCGGCGCGGGCTGGACGAGATCATCCAGCGGCGCGGCCTGCCCTATGTGGCCTACAACATGGGCTCGATCGTGCATCTGCAGACCTCGGGCGTGCTGCTGCTCGACACCAGCAGCCTGTGGAAGCTGCTCAGGCTCAAGGACGAGGCCAAGCGGCGCAAGCACATGATGGAGGAGATGGGTGCCGCGTACACGGCGCACGGCGTGATCACGGTGGCGGGCAGCCGGCTCTACACGAGCGCGGCGGACACCGACGAAGTCATCGACGACGCGCTGAACCGCTTCGACGACGTGTTCGCGCTGGTCTGAGGCGCGTGGCCATGACGCTCGATCCTCAAGAGGAATGGCGCCGCCGGCGCGACCGGCTCGCCGCGAAGGGGCTGCTGGCGGGGGAGTTCGCGAGCCTGTCGCTGCGCATCCCGGACGCGAACGCGATGTGGCTCGGGATGGCCGCGGACGAGGGGCCGCGGCGCATCGAACTGCGCATCGACATGGGCGGCGCGGCCGCCTCCGAAGCGGTCGCCGATGTGCATGCGGCGGTCTACGCGGCGCGCGGCGACGTCTGCGCGATCGTGATCGGCGGCGGAGCCTTCGGCCTTCAGCTCAAGGACTTCGGCGGCGCGATGCCGGGGGTCTTCGACGAGCAGGTGCGGCATCTCGGCCGCATGGCAGCGGCGGTGGACCGGGTCGAGGCCATCGCGGGCGCGCTCGCAGCAGGTGGCAATGCGCTGCTGGTCGGAGGGCGGCCGATGGTGCTGGGCATGACGCCGTCGCGACTGGCGATGAATGCGGAGCTCTTCGAGAAATGCGCGACGGCGTATGTGCTCGCCGTCGCGAGCGGCGGCCCGGTGCGCCCGCTGCCCTGGATCGTCCGCCACGTCGCGAACCGCCGCCTGATGAAGGACGAGCAGCGCGCGCGTGGACGAGTGCGCGCGGGGCTGGCGCCGGAGGAAACGAAGGGCTACTGAGCCCGGCGCATGCGCCGGGCTATCGATCACCGCGGCGAGCGGAAGCCGCGAATCGCCACGCGTGCCAGCACGATGACGATCAGGAGCGCCAGCGCATCGAGCACGAACAGCGATGCATCCGGCCCGGCGCGCTTGGTGGGATCGGTCGACTGGCCGTAATGCGTGACGCCGATGCCATAGGCCTCGACGTAGGCCATGGCCGTGACCCAGGCCGCCGTCGCCGCCACGGCGATGGCGAGCACGGTGGCCACGTTGGCCTTCAGATAGCTCTTCCTGCGAGGGGGCGCGAGCACCGGCTCCGCGCCGATGGCTGCTTCAGAGGTCGCCTGCATGATCTTCCTCGGTGTGTTCGAGGATGCGTTGTAGGCGGTGCCTCCGATGCGAGGCGCAGGCGTGTCGCGAGCTGCGGATCTGGCGGTTGAATGGGCCGGGGTCAGGACTGGATGGTGGCCGCCGCTTAGGGCAGGTCCACGATCTCGATCCAATTCGCGGCCCGTCCCACGGGTTGGCGGCCGATCAACCGGAGCGTGCCGTTGTCGGGATCGATGCGGTACACCGACAGCCGCTCCGATTTCTCGCCGGCCACGAGCAGGAACTTCCCCGTCGGATCGATGCGGATGCCGCGTGGCTGCGTCTCCGTCGGATAGGCGTCCACCAGGCTTGGCTTGCCGGACCCAGCGGCGAGCGTGAGCAACGAGATCGTGCTGCTCGTCCGTTCGGACGTGTACATGAATCGGCCATCCGGCGTGATGGCGATATCGGAGGACCAGATGCGTCGCTTCTCGTCGCTCGCCGGCACCGTGAGCGTGGTCGAGAGCTCGGTGAGCGTCCCCCGATCGCGATCCATCCCGAACTGGATGACGTCGCCGCTCAGTTCGCCGATCACATAGAGGAATCGACCGTCGGGGGAGAACTCGATGTGCCGCGGGCCGTTGCCCGGCTTCGTCTTGACGAGCGCTGGATCGAGCGGCGCCAGCTTGCCGCTGGCGGCGTCGAATCCGAACTGCAGGAGCTGATCGCTGCCGAGGTTGGTGACGTACAGGAAGCGATTGCCGGAGTCGATCCGGATGCTGTGTGCCTTCTCGCCGGTGGGCAGGACCTGGATGGCGCCCTGCTCGACCAGGCCGTCCTTGATCGCGCTGATCGCGATCCGGCTTCCGTCATAGGAGGCCGTGAACAGGAAGCGTCCGGTCCGGTCGGTGGACGCGTAGGCCATGCTGTCCGGGAGTGGCGCGTCGGCCTTCTGGCGCAGGGCGCCGCTCGCGGCATCGATGTCGTAGGTCAGCACGCGGAATGGCTCGGAGCGCACGATCGCGTACAGATGCCGTCTGGCCGGATCCACGGCCATCGGCATCACGAGCTTGCCGGCCGCCGTCTTGCCCAGCGGCGTGAGCGCGCCGGTGGCGTCCATCTCGAACGCGTCGATGACGCCGTCCTGCGCCGCGGAGACATAGACGTAGGTCTTGGCCGAGACCGGGACGGCGGCAGCGACCGCCATGGCGGCGGCGCTGGCGATCTTGATCATTCCACTTCTGAGCTTGCGCATCGACTCTGCTCCGGGCCTGTCATGAATGCTGGTGCGCCCGCATTCTGCCGGCGCCGCGTCCGCAAGCGAGTTTGCAATCAGCGGTTGAGGCCCGTAAACGACTGAAATTGTCTCGATGCAAGTCTCTACGGGATCCTCGCCGATCACATGGCCGCGGTCCCGCTGCCTTGCAGCCGCCAGACCTGACGCGCCGTGGCGGTCACGCTGTCGATGAGCGGAACCGGCACCCGCGCCTGCAGGCGCGGCGCCATGCCCCCGAGGCCGGCGCCGCCCAGCACGATGGCGTGCACCGGCCAGCGCCGCAGGACCGATTCGCAGGCCTCCAGGAGCAGCCGCTCCGCGTCCGCTGGCGAGGCGCGCAGCGCCAGGCCATCGAGCGCCACCGTGTGGATGCCGCGCACCGCCGCGCCGTGGGCCAGCGCCGGCAGCAGCCGCTCGAGCATCGGCTGCCAGGCGCGGCCGCCCGTGATCACCGCGCAGTCGCCATGCGCGGCAGCTTCCATCAGGGCCCCTTCCGCGAGGCCGAGCACCGGACACGGCGCGATCTCGCGCAAGGCGAACAGGCCGGGATCGCCGAAGCAGCCGATGATCGCCGCGTCGGGCGGACCGGACCGACTGACCGCCCGATCCCAGGCGTCGAGCGCCGCGTGCGCCGCCACGGCGAGACCGACCTCGTCGGCGATGTACGGTGAGCCGAAACCCGCCGTCACGGACTGGACCTCCACGTCGTCTGGCTGGGCGGCCTGGATCAGTCCGCTCAGCTCGGCGGTGAGCGACGCGGTGGTGTTGGGGTTGATCACCAGCAGGCGCCGCCGCGGGCCGGCGGGCATGGAGGACGCGACAGGCATGCGTGAGTTCATCCGATCACCCGCCCCGCGCGCTGGCGCCGCCGCAGACCGGCGGCGACCAGCATCGTCAACGCCATCACGAGGAAGGACACGGCCGTGGTCAGCGTGCCCAGCGCATAGATCGCGGGTGTGGTGACGGTCGTCGTCAGCCCCTGCAATTCAAGCGGCAGGGTGTTGACGTCGCCGATCGCCTGCGAGGTCCGCGCAATCTCGTCCCAGCTGAGCGTGAAACCGAACATGCCCACGCCGACCAGCGACGGCGCGATCAGCGGCAGGACCACTTGGCGGAACGCCTGCCACGGCGTGGCGCCCAGATCGCGCGCGGCCTCCTCGTAGAGCGGGTTGAAGCGGTTGAACACCGCGAACATGATCAGCAGCCCGAAGGGCAAGGTCCAGGTCAGGTGCGCGCCCAGCGCCGAGGTCCACAGCCCCAGCGCGCTGCCGTAGCCATCGGCCCACTCGGGCGGCGCCCAGGCGGCCAGCAGGTCCTTGATGCCGGTGTCGATCAGACGGAACTGCAGCCCGATGCCCAGCGAGACCACGATCGACGGCATGATCAGGCTGGCCACCGTCACATGGAACAGCGCCCCGCCGCCCCGCAGCCGCTTGCGGAAGGCCAGCGCGGCCAGCAGCGACAGCGCCATCGTCAGCCCCATCACCACGGTCCCCAGTGCGAGCGAGCGCCGGAATGCCGCGCCGATGTCCACCACGCCGAGTCCCTCCGCGAGCTGGCGGTACCAGTGCAGCGACGGCCCGCCATTGAGCGGGAAGGTCAGCCCGCCGTCCGGGCCCTGGAAGCTCAGCACGAAGATCGTCAGCACCGGCCCGTACAGGAACAGCACGAACAGCGCGAACAGCATGGCCAGCGGCCAGAAGCCCGGCCCGCGCGGCCCTCTCACGCGTGCGCCCATGTCAGAGCTCCTTGCGGATGTCGACCACCCGCGTCAAGCCCCGGATGATCAGCAGCACCGTCAGCAGCAGCACGACGGCGTTGGCCGCCGCGAGCGGGAACTGCATGTAGGAGGTCTGCACCTGGATCATCTTGCCGACCGACGCGATCTGCCCGCCCCCCATCACGCCCACGGTGACGAAGTCGCCCATCACAACGGTGAGGATGAAGATCGAGCCGATCAGGATGCCGCTGCGCGACAGCGGCACGACCACGTGCCACAGGCTCTGCCAGGCGCTGGCGCCGGCATCGCGCGCGGCCTCGAGCAGGGCGCGGTCGATCCGCATCATCGAGTTGAAGACCGGCACGATCATGAACATGGTGTAGAGATGCACATAGGCCAGCAGCACCGAGAAGGGGGAGTACAGCAGCCAGTCGAGCGGCCGGTCGATCAGGTGCGTCGCGATCAGCGTCTGATTGACCAGGCCGTTGCGGCCCAGCAGCGGGATCCACGAGACCATGCGGATCACGTTGGAGGTCCAGAACGGCACGGTGCAGACGACGAACAGCAGCGTCTGCATCGCCGCCGAGCGCACGTGGAAGGCCAGGAAGTAGGCCAGCGCGAAACCCAGCACCAGCGTGATCGCCCAGGCCGCCAGCGCGAAGCGCAGCGTCGACAGGTAGGTCGAGACCGTCACGCAGGGATCGCCGTACTCGTTGAGCCGGCTGCAGCCCTCCAGCAGCTTGCCGTAGTTGCGCCACGTGAAGGCGGGGATCAGCGCGTACTCGTTGAAGTCCCAGAAGCCGACCATCACGACCAGCCCCAGCGGGACAAGGAAGAACACCGCGAACACCGCCGTGAAGGGCAGCGCCTGCAGCCACGGGTGCAATGCGCCGCGGGCGCGCGGAAGGCGGGGGAAGCCGGGTGTCATGGCCAGGTCCGGGCGTCGGCGCTCAGGCGGCGACGAACTCGTTCCACTTGCGGACCATGTACTCGTTCTCGTCCATGACCGCGTTCCAGCAGGCGATGCCGCCCATGCGCTGCTCGTAACTGCCGCCGTCGCGCACGCTGCCCGCCTTGGCCAGCACCTCGCCGCGCGGGCTCTTGATGTCCTTCGCCGCGGGCTTGCCCTCCATCCAGTAGGCCCACTCGTCGGCCTCCATCCTGGCCTTGGCGGTGTCGAGCACCGCGCTGTAGTAGCCCTGGCGGTTGAGGTAGGCCCCGGCCCAGCCGTCGAGGAACCAGTTGATGAACTCGTAGCAGGCGTCGAGCTGCTTGCCGGACACGGTCTTCGGAATGCCGAAGCCCGCGGCCCAGGCGCGATAGCCCTCCTTCAACGGCTGGAACACGCAGTCGATGCCCTTGCCGCGCACCGCCGTCACCGCCGGACTCCACATGGACTGGATGACCACCTCGCCCGAGGCCATCAGGTTGACGCTCTCGTTGAAGTCCTTCCACAGCGCCCGGAACTGGCCCGCCTTCTTCGCCTCGATCAGCGTCTTGATGGTCAGGTCGATCTCGGCGCGGGTCATGTTGCCCTTGTCCTGGTACTTGTGCAGGCCCATGGCCTCCACCACCATCGCCGCGTCCATGATGCCGATCGACGGAATGTTCAGGATCGACGCGCGGCCCTTGAACTGCGGGTTGAGCAGCTCGGCCCAGGACGTGATCGGACGCTTGATCAGGTCGGGGCGGATGCCCAGCGTGTCGGCGTTGTAGACCGTCGGGATCAGGGTCATGAACTGCGTCGGCCCCGTGGCGAACGCGGTGGCGCGGGCGCCCGGCAGGTACATGACCTTCTTTGGCGCGGTGCCCTGGTCGCCGACCGGCTTGCCACCGACCTCGCCCTTGGTGAAGAGCGGCGTGATCCTGTCGGCGTTCTTGATGCGCCGCGCGTCGATGCCGATCAGGTTGCCGGTCGGCACGATCTTCTTGAGCGAGAAGTACTCGGTGTCGATCAGGTCGAAGCTGCTCGGCGAGGTGACCGCGCGCTTGGCCACCTCGTCCGTGGTCACCGCGACGTACTCGATCCGGATGCCAGTGTCGGCCTGGAACTTCTCCGCGATCCGCTTGTCCTGGTTGACCGCCGTGCCGAGGTAGCGCAGCGTCGGCTTCTCCTGCGCATGGATGGCCGGGAAGGTGCCGGTGGCCAGGATGGCGGCGGCGCCCTTGAGCACGCCGCGGCGGCCGATGCAGGAGCCATTGGAATCGTTGGGCATGAAGCAGTCTCCGGTGGTGAGGACGTCGCCTGAAGCCGTCAGGCCGCGGATGGATGGAAGGGGGGCCCGCTGCCGTGTCAGCCGGCCGGGAACCTGTGCGCCTGCATCGCGTCCCAGGACACCCAGACCGGCTGATGCAGCTGGAGCGCGGCGCCCGGGTCGTGGAGATCGGGCAGGCTGATCGTCAGCCGCGGCGACGCGCTGACGCCGGCCTCGACCTCCACGCCGACCAGCAGGTGCGTGCCCTGGTACTCGAGATCGCTGACGCGGCCGGCGACGCGGGGCCGGCCGTCGCCGGCCGGTTCGCGCGCATGCACGGCCATGCGGTCGGTGCGCACCGCCGTCAGGGCCTGGCCGTCCCGCATCAGGTTGTGCCCGCCGATGAAGCTGGCGACGAAGGCGCTGGCCGGCTGGTTGTAGACGGCGCGCGGACTCGCCGATTGCTCGATGCGGCCCTGGTTCATCACGACCATCTGGTCGGCCAGCGCCATGGCCTCTTCCTGCGAATGCGTGACATGCACGAAGGTCAGCCCCAGTTCCTGCTGCCAGCGCCGCAGCTCGGCGCGCATCTGCGTGCGCAGGAATGGATCGAGCGCCGACAGCGGCTCGTCGAGCAGCAGCACGCGCGGCTCCATGATCAGCGCGCGCGCCAGCGCCACGCGCTGCTGTTGACCGCCGGACAGCTCGGCCGGACGGCGCTGCGCGAGATGGCCCATGGCGACTCGCTCGAGCAGCGCGTGCGCGCGCCGGCGGCGTTCGCCGGCGGCCACGCCGCGCATCCGCAGGCTGAAGGCCACGTTGTCCAGCGCGCTGAGATGCGGGAACAGCGCGTAGCTCTGGAACATCATGGCCGTGCCCCGTGCCGCCGCGGGCAGCCGCGTGATGTTGCGCTGACCGAGCAGGATGTCGCCGTCGCTCACGTGCTCATGACCGGCGATCATGCGCAGCGTCGAGGACTTGCCGCAGCCGGAGGGCCCCAGCAGGCAGCAGTAGCTGCCGGCCGGGACGCGCAGGTCGATGGCGTCCACGGCGACAGCATCGGGCGCGTAGCGCTTGGTCAGGGCGACGAGTTCCAGCGGCTCGCCCGGAAGGTCGCAAGCGTGGGCCATGCCGGTCAGAGCGAGTGCCGCACGCCCGGCGCGGCGCTGCGCTGGACCGAGCCCGGCAGCCGGCCGCCGATCGCGCCCGAGAGGGTGGTGACAGGCCTGAGGGCGGCGATCGCCGCGCCCCGACGGATGCTTCTGTTCATGTCCGTGGTTCCCGAGCTTGGACGGGAGTCATGGCGGAGAGGTCCACGCCGGACTCGAAGGGCCGTGCGCATGAGCGACTCAGATTGCGCACGATGTCCACGGAGCTAAAGCAGTAAGCGTGCCAGGTAGGAGGTGCGAGGGCGCGGCGGACGGTGTGCTTCCATTCGATGTAACCTCGCCCGAACTTCCTCACATCCAGCGCCCTGTCGGCCTGGATCACCCGCTCGATGTCCTTCCGCTACCTCACCGTCCCCGTCACCGCGTTCCAGCAGAACTGCTCGATCGTCTGGTGCGATGCCACGAACGATGCCGCGCTCATCGACCCGGGCGGCGAGATCTCGCGCCTGCTCGCCGAGGTCAAGCGCCTGGGCCTGACGCTCAAGGCGCTGTGGCTGACCCACGCGCACATCGACCATGCCGGCGGCACCGGTGAGCTCGCGCGCACGCTGGACCTGCCCATCATCGGCCCGCACCCCGGCGACCAGTTCTGGATCGCCGGCCTGCCACAGCAGTCCGCGATGTTCGGCTTCCCGCCGGCCGAGACCTTCACGCCCACGCGCTGGCTCGAGGACGGCGACACGGTCCAGATCGGCCACGAGACGCTGACCGTCCGCCACTGCCCCGGCCACACGCCCGGCCACGTCGTCTTCCACTCGGCGTCCGCGCAGCGTTGCTTCGTCGGCGACGTGCTCTTCGCCGGCAGCATCGGCCGCACCGACTTCCCCGGCGGCGACCACGCCACGCTGATCCGCTCCATCACCGAGCGCCTCTGGCCCATGGGCGACGACACCGTCTTCATCCCCGGCCACGGACCCGAGAGCAGCTTCGGTGAAGAGCGCCGCACCAACCCCTTCGTCGGCGGCCGCTGGGGCTGAGCGCCCGCGCGGGCGCCGCGCCGCTCACAGCGGCGACAGGCCCGTGTCGACGAAGCGCGATTCCGGAAAGCCGCGCAGCGCCAGCGCCGCCAGCTCGGCGAGCTCCTCGAAGCTGCGCTCCTTCTGCAGCACCGCCACGCCGCCCATCCGGTCTGCGGCATCGGCCAGGTCGTCGCCGATGTAGCCGGTCGTGATGATGATCGGCACCGGTCCCAGCGTCGCGCGCACCGCCGCCGCCAGCTCCAGCCCGTTCATGCCGGGCATGTTGAAGTCGGTGATCAGCAGCTGCACCGGGATGCGGCCCTGCTCGATGTCGCCCAGGCATTCGCGCGGCTCGGCATAGGTCCGCACGTCATAGCCGGCCTTGCGCAGCAGGGCCTCCACCATCATCAGCACGATGGGGTCGTCGTCGACATAGACCACATGCTCGCCCTCGCCCGGATCGGCGACCTTGGCCAGCGCCGCCGTGTCCAGCGGCGCCGTCTCGTCGGCCACCACCGGCAGGTAGACCGCGAACAGCGTGCCCGCGCCCGGCCGCGACTGCACATCGATCGCGCCGCCGTGCGCATGCACGATGCCATGCACGATGTGCAGCCCCAGCCCTGTGCCCTGCCCCCGCGGCTTGGTCGTGAAGAAGGGCTCGAACAGGCGCTTGGTCACTTCCTCCGGCATGCCCGCGCCATCGTCGCGCACGGTCAGCTCGGCATAGCGCGTGGGCGCGACGCGGCCGATGGCGAAGGCGTGCGGCACGTCGAAATGCACCGCCCGCAGGCCCACGTGCAGCGTGCCGTGCCCGCCCGGCATCGCCTGCCACGCATTGGTGCACAGGTTCAGCACCACCTGCTGCACCTCCGCCGGATCCACCGTCGCGACGCAGTCGTTGCCGTGCAGGTCCACCGTCAGCCGCACCGTCGCCGGCAGCGTCGAGCGCAGCAGCCCGATGCTGTCCTCGACCAGCGGCCGCAGCCGGTGCTTGGACAGCTCATGCGCGCTGCCCCGCGCATAGGCCAGGATGCGCTGCACGATCTCGCGCGCGCGGTCGCCGGCCCGCTTGATCTGCTGCATGTGGCCGCGCAGCGGCGATGCCGCCGGCAGCTCGTCGAGCATCATCCCCGCATGACCGAGGATGGCCGCCAGGATGTTGTTGAAGTCATGCGCCACGCCGCCGGCCAGCGTGCCCAGCGATTCCATGCGCTGGATGCGCACCAGCTTCTCCTCGAGGTCCACCCGCGTGAGCTCATCGGCCTTGCGCATCGTGACATCGATGAACAGCACCACCAGGCCGTGCTCGCAGGGGAAGGCGCGGCACTCGAACCACTTGCTCAGGCGGGGATTGAATTCCTCGTAGAGGCGCGCCGTGCGCGAGGCCATCGCGGCGCGCGCCTCGCCCTCGAATCGGGTGCCCATCACGCCGGGCAGGCTGGTCCAGTAATTCCTCCCAATGAGCGCCTCGCGCGGCCGCCCGCAGGCGCGCTCGAAGGCGACGTTGACGAACTCGATCGACCAGTCGTGGCGCAGCAGGATGACCGCGTCGGTCACGTAGTCCAGCGCAGCGCCGACGTGCGCGGCGCCATCTTCCGGTGCGGCCGGCGCGCCCGGATCGTGCGTGGACTCTCGACGCTTCATTGCGCCTCCCGATCGGTGAGGCCCGAGTGTGGACCTCGTGGGCCGCCTCGGCAATCGCCGTGCCCCGCCGCCTTAACGCCGGAATAACGCGCTTCACCGGGAAGGCCGATGCCATCGGCTCTCCCGGGCGTCAGGCCTTGGCGTCAGGCTTGAGCGCCTGGCTGGAGCGTCAGGTCTTGGCCGGCTCGGGCGGCTGGAAGCGCTCGGCCGGCTTGGGCGCGCGCGCGTACAGGCCCTCGACGCGAGGCAGCGTCCGCTCGATGTCGCGGATGCGCGTCGGCCCGGACGGGTGGGTCGACAGGAACTGTGGCGGCGCGCCCTTGCTCGCGCGTCCCATCTTTTCCCACAGCGAAATGCCGGCCCGCGGGTTGTAACCGGCCCGGGCCGCCAGCTCCATGCCGACCAGGTCGGCCTCGCTCTCGTCCTCGCGGCTGAAGGTCAGCGTCAGCAGCTGGCCGCCGATGTTGGCCACGCCGCGCCCCAGATTGCCCAGCCCCAGCAGCGCGGCGCCGATCTCGATCGCGCCGTTGGTGGCCATGGTCTTGCCCATGCGCTCACGCGCGTGTTCCCGCAGCGCGTGCGCCATCTCGTGACCCATGATCATCGCAACCTCGTCGTCGCTTAGTTGCAGCTGCTGCAGGATCCCGAAATAGAAGGCGATCTTGCCGCCCGGCATGCAGAACGCGTTCAGCTCGCGGCTGCCGACCAGGTTCACCTCCCAGCGCCATTGCTGCGCGCGCGGATTCCAGGCCCCTGCGAACGGAATGATGCGCTGCGCGATCGCGCGCAGACGCACGACCTGCGGATGATTCGACGGCGCCAGCGCCTTCTGCGACTGCGCCTGCCGCATCATCTGCGTGTACTGCTGCTGCGCCGCGGCCTCGACCTGCTCGGCCGAGACCAGCTTGGTGAAGCGGCTCTGCCGGCCGACGTCGACGCCCTCCTGCGCCCAGGCCGGCGCCAGCGCCGAGGCGGTGCCCGCCGCGATCAGTCCGGTGAACAGGCGCCGCGCAGGCTGGCGCGGCGCGCCGCAGCGGCGGCAATCGCAGCGGCCCCACCCATAGGCCGGCGCCGAGGGGAGATGGGGGTCGGTGTCGCAATGGAAGTCAGCATCGTCCATGGGGGCGAATTCTAGGGAACCGGCAGGCGACAATGCGCCCCATCATGTCCCAGCCGCCCCTGATCACCCCGACACCGGCCTGCGCCACCGCCCCGCTGGATCCGCAGCAGTTCCGCGCCGCGCTGGGCATGTTCGCCACCGGCGTCACCATCGTCACCGCGCGCGCGGAGGACGGCACCCTGGTCGGCCTGACGGCGAACTCGTTCAACTCGGTGTCGCTGTCGCCGCCGCTGGTGCTGTGGAGCCTGGCGCGGCGCGCCGGCTCGATGCCGGTGTTCAGCCGCGGCTCGCATTACGCGATCAACATCCTGGCGGCCGATCAGAAGGAGCTCGCGCAACGCTTCGCCACGCGTGACATCGACCGCTTCGCCGGCGTGCGCTTCCGCGAGGGCTGCGGCGGCGCGCCGGTGCTGGAGGGCTGCGCCGCCGTCTTCGAATGCGCCAACCGCAGCCAGTACGAGGAAGGCGACCACGTCATCTTCGTCGGCGAGGTCGAAGCCTGCAGCCGCGCGGATCAGGCACAGCCGCTGATCTTCCACGGCGGCCGCTACTACACCGAGCTGCCGATCTGAACGGCGCGGGTCAGCGCCTCAGGCGTGCCGGCCGACCGGCCAGAACGGCGCCACGCGGCGCACCAGACGCCAGCGCCAGACGCCGAGCGTGAGCGTCAGCAGCATCGACGCGCCCACCAGCCACAGCGGCGAGAAGCGCCAGTAGCTGCTCGCCGCCGTGCACAAGCCCATGCCGAGCAGCGTGATCATCGTCAGCAAGCCGACCTGAATGCCTCGCGGCGCCCCCTGCCGCGACCAGTCGCGCCAGATCATCAGCGAGACCGGCAGCGCGGCGGCCGCGAAGTCCAGCCCCAGCAGCGGCCGGCTCGCCATCGCCATGTCGCCGGGCGCCAGCGCCGACGCCACCAGGATCATCGCGACCCCGCCGGCCCACATCGCGACGTAGTGGCGCAGCATCCGTCTGGCGAGCTCCCGGTTCATCGCGTCGCCGCGGGGCATGCCGGGCACCAGCGCGAGCAGCGCCTGCTCGCGCCGGGTCTGGTGCAAGGTCGTGGCGAGCCCGAAGAGCGGACTCAGCATTCCGCTCATCAGCCCGATGGACACGCCGGGCAGCGCCGCGTCGATGATCCGGCCCGCGCGCTCGGGCACGAAGATCAGCGCCGCCGCTTCGAACCCCAGCAGGCACAGGGCGAGCACCACGCCCGTCGAGCCCGTCGCGGACCAGTGCAGTCCGCGCATGGCGCCGAGCTCGGCGCGCGCGCTGACGCTGCGGGCGTCCGGGCGAGCGGTCCTCAGCAGGTGCTTGCGCCAGAGCGGCAGTCCCCATTGGAAGACGCGGCCCAGCCGCGCGAAGGGCCCGCCGGCGCAGGCCACGCGCGACCCGCCGGCCTGCATCGACATCGCCTGCCGCATGCGCTGGCTGGCCTGCCAGGATTTCGCATGTCCCGCGCCGCCCGATTGGAAGAGCCCCCACAGGGCGGCCGCCAGCGCGAGCAGGATCACGGCGGCCTGGATCAGGGGCTGCCGCTCATGCCAGCTCACGAAGAAACCGGCCACCGCGCGCGCGGCGGGAAGCTCGCCGAGCAGCGGCAACAGCACGCCCGGCAGGATCCAGACGCCGAACCACAGCAGCGGCCAGCGCAGGCAGGCGGCGAAGGCCAGCATCGCGGCCGCGCTCGCCGCGGCGAAGGCCGGCGCATGGCCGAACACGGCGCTCAACAACAGGCCGCTCAACACAGCCAGACCCAGCATCGTCACGACGGCCGTCTCGCGCAGCTTGCGCAGCTGGCCGGGCATGAGGTGCGCCGAGATCGGATCGTTCAGCCCCAGCAGCGCGCTCGCCGCGGACCACCACAGCAGCTGAAGCACCACCGCCATCGCCAGAACGAAGGTCCAGGCGGCCGCGTGCGGCGCGTCCGTCATCGTCGCCAGCCCGGTCGCGCCGAGCACCGGCAGCGCCAGCCACCAGAGCCGCCCGGTCTTGCGCGCCACCGCGCGCCGCAGCGCCGCGTAACCATCGACGCCCGCAGGTGCCAGCACCGGGTTCATTGCGTCATCTCCAGGAAGAGGTCCTCGAGGTTCAGCGCCTCGCAGCGCAGCGCGGCGTCGCTCTCAGGCAGCCGGCCGCTGGCGAAGCGCACCAGCCAGCGCGGCTGCTCGCCGAGGTCGCGCCGGCTCAGCACCTGGCCGCCGTGCGTGTCCACCGCCGCCTGCAGCCGTCCGATCGGGCCGGAGAGCAGGCGGATCTCGTCCAGCAGCGCGTCCTGTGACGCATGCAGCGCGATGCGGCCGCGGCTCAGGAAAGCGATGTTGAAGGCCACGCGCTCGAGGTCCGACAGGATGTGCGTCGAGAACAGCACCGTGGTGCCGCGATCGAGCACCTGGTCCACGAGCTCGCGCAGGAAGTCGCGCCGCCCGGCGGGATCGAGGCTGGCCACCGGCTCGTCGAGCAGCAGCAGGTCGGGCTCGTGCGCCAGCGCCCGGATGATGGACAGCCGCTGCTGCTGCCCTTGCGACAGCTGCCCGACGCGGCGCTCGCGCGGGATGTCCCAGCGCGACATCAGGCCGTCGACCTTCGCGTCGTTCCAGCGTGGATAGAAGCTGCGGAAGTAGCGCAGCAGATCGCCGGCCTCGAAGTCCTCGAACAGCGCCGAATGCTGCGGCACATAGCCCAGCCGCGCGCGCAGCGCGTCGTCGGGCATCAGCGCTGGCTGACCGAACAGCCGCACCTCGCCGCCTTGCGGCTCGCGCAGTCCGAGCAGCGTTTCCAACAGCGTGGTCTTGCCCGCGCCGTTGCGGCCCAGCAGTCCCACCACCTGACCCGGCGCGAGCGTCCAGTCCAGTCCCGCCAGCACGCCGGGCTGGCCCTTGAAGTCCACCCGCAGGCCGCTCGCCCGCACGGGCACGGCGCCGGCGGCGTCGTCGACAAAAGCCGGCGCCTGGCCGATCGTCAAGGTCTGGTTCATCGCGTCTCTCCCTTGTCCTCGAGCAGCGCCTTGAACAAGGACAGCACCTGTTCCGGCGGCAATTCCAGCTGGCGCGCCTCGGCGGCGGCCTTTTCCAGCGCGGGCCGCAGCAACTCGACGCGGCCCCGCGTCCTCATCGCCTTCTGATGCTGCGCGGCGACCACCATCGGCAGCCCGCGGCGGCGCTCCACCAGCCCCTCGGCCTCCATCAGCCCGAAGGCCTTGGACACCGTCATCGGATTCACCGCCAGCGCCTGCGCGACCTCGCGCACCGAAGGGATCTCCTGTCCCGCCACCAGTTGGCCGCTCGCCACGCGGCGGCGCAGTTGCTCCACCAGCTGGCGATAGATCGGCTCCGGAGAGCCAGTGTTGATGCTGAAGATGAGATCGGTGTCCATCGGTCGTCGGCGTGTATCGCTACAGTAATACACGTGATCACGGATCGTCAATCCATGACTTCCGGCTAGCGCTCCGTACCGGACCGCGATGCCGCGCCCGGCGTCACCGCGGCATGCACCGCCTCCGACAGCGCCTCGACGCTGAAGGGCTTCTTCAGGATGAAGCGCGCGCCCAGCACGTGCGCGACCTGGTCCATGTCCGCGTAGCCCGTGGCCAGGATGACCGGGATCGCCGGCCACCGGGCCTGCACCCGGCCGATGAGTTCCGCGCCGTTCATGCCCGGCATGACGTAGTCGACGATCAGCAGGCTGGGCGTCGACTCGCGCAGCGCGGCCAGCGCGGCCGCGCCGTTCGCCACCGAGCTCACCCGGTGGCCGAGCAGCTCCAGGCTCTGCACGAGGGATTGCCGCACTTCATCGTCGTCCTCCACCACCAGAATGCGCTGCGCCGGCGTCGCCGGGCGCGAGGACCGCGGCGGACCGTCGCCCACCGACGCGGCCGACACGACCGGGAAGCTCAGATGAACGCGGGTCCCTTCGCCCGGGCGGCTGTCGATGCGGGCCTCGCCGGCGGATTGCCTCGCGAAGCTGTAGACCTGCGACAACCCCAGCCCCGTGCCGTTGCCCATCGGCTTGGTCGTGAAGAAGGGCTCGAAGACCTTCTCGATGATCGAGGCCGGAATCCCCGGCCCGTTGTCCGCCACCGTCAGCCGCAGCCCGGGCACCGTCTCCTCGCCGCGCGCGACAGTCGCCTCCTCCGTGGCGATCGTGATGCTGCCCGTCCCCTCCATCGCATCGCGCGCGTTGACCGCGAGGTTCAGGATGGACATCTCCAGCTGGTTCGGATCCAGCTCCACGACGGGCCGCGGATGGTTCAAGCGCAGATCGATCTGCACGCGCGATCCCACCGACGTGTGCAGCAGCTCCTGCATGCCCTGCAACAGCGCATGCACGTCGGTCGGCTGAGGCACCAGCGACTGGCTGCGGGCGAAGGACAGCAACTGCGCCGTCAGGCGCGCACCACGCCGCACGGTGCGGCGGGCGCTCTCGATGATGCGAAGCGCCACCGGCGGGCACTCGATCCGCGCCAGCAGGTCCAGGTTGGTGCCGATGACATGGAGCAGGTTGTTGAAGTCGTGCGCGATGCCGCCGGTCAGATGCCCCATCGCTTCCATCTTCTGCGCCTGCAGCAGCGCCGACTGGGCGCGCTCGCGCTCGGCGATCTCGTTCATGAGACGGTTGTTGGCATCGGAGAGCTCCCGCGTCCGGTGGTCGATGCGGGTCTCCAGCTCCCGGTTGAGCTCGGCCACGACGTCATGCGCCCGCGCCAGTTCAGCCAGCATCGCGCGGGTGGCGTATTGCCGGCCACGGGCGCGCACCGCGGCCTCCACGGCCGTCTGCAGCGTGTCCGGGCTGAGCGGCCGCTCCAGCAGGATCACGTTGCCCAGCAGATGCAGCGACGTGGCGGCGTTGGCCGGCCGCCGGCCGGTGCGCCGGCTGGTCAGGACCACGAAGGGGAAGTCGGACCACGGCGGCTGCCGCCGCAGCCAGGCGTCCATCGGGCTGCCAGGCGTCACCAGGAAGGCTTCTTCAGTGACCACGGCCGCCGCGGCGCCGCGGTCCAGGGCCTCCAGGAGCTCCGGCGGCGTGGCCACCGCGTGCACCGGAGCCAGGCGCGCCACCACGTCGGCCACCACCTGGGCGTCCCGGCCGAACGGCGCCAGGATGAGGACCCGCGCTTCCAGCTCGGCCGTCATGCCTCGCGGTCGCCGCCGTCACCGTCGCTCAGCAGCGCGATGTCGCCCGTGTAGCGGGACACGCCCGAGACCACGCCCTCGAAGTCCGTCAGCGCCACGCCGACCTCCACGCCCTGCTCGCTCAGGCGGAACTCATGGATGGTGCTGGCATGGCGATTGGTGCGGCTCTTGGTCACGGACACGGCCTTGAGCAGATGGCCGCGCGCCTCGAAGTAGCGGAACAGCAGGACCACATCGCTCAGATAGCTGAGGTCGACGTCCAGCTTGCCGTGCCCCAGGATGCCGTGCTGTCCCAGGATCAGGATGGTGATCACGCCACGCTGGTTGAGGTAGGTCAGCAGCTCATGCATCTGCAGCATCAGGAACTTGCCGCCAGGCATGGCCTGCAGATAGGCGTTGAGGCTGTCGATCACGACGGTGCGCACGCCATCGCGCTCGACGGCCCGGCGCACCCGCGCGGTGAATTCCCCGGGCGTCACCTCCGCGGGATCGAGCGCGCTGAGCTCGAGGCGTCCGTCCTCCAGCGCCTGCTCCAGGTCATAGCCCAGCGCCCTGGCGCGCGGCAGCAAGGTGCCCAGCCCTTCGTCGAACAGGTAGTACGCCGCGCGCTCGCCGCGACCCAGCGCGGCGTGCACGCAGGCCACGGCGGTGGAGGTCTTGCCCACGCCCGAAGGGCCGACGAACAGGGTGTTGCTGCCGCGGGTCAGGCCGCCGCCCAGCGCCGTGTCCAGCGCGTCGTTGCCGCTGGACACGTTCTCCGGCGGGAAGCTCTTGTGATGCTCCGCCGCGATCAGGCGCGGGAACACCTCGATGCCGCCCGTGCGGAGCAGGAAGTCATGTTCCCCGCTGCGGAAGGCGATGCCGCGCATCTTCGCCACCCGCAGGAAACGCTTGTCCGCGCCATATTCGCCGACGATCTGCTGCAGCCACACCACCCCGTGGGCGATGCTGCGCAGCTGCATGTCGCCGGCGGAGGCGCTGAGGTCATCCAGCATCAGCACGGTGCATCCGTTGCGCGCGAAGAAGTGCTTCAAGGCCAGGACCTGCCGCCGGTAGCGCAGCGGATCCTGCGCCAGCAGACGCATCTCCGACAGGCTGTCGAAGACGACCCGCCGCGGCCGCCGCTCCTCGACGCGCGCCATCACGCCCTGCACCGTCTGGTTCAGCTCCAGCTCGGCGGGATGAATGATGGACTGCTCCGTCTCGGGCCCGAGCTGCTCGGCGCTGACCAGTTCGAACAGCTCCACGCCGGCCTGGTCGAGGTCCCAGCCGTGCGAGCGGGCGACCTCCCGCAGCTCCGCCGCCGTTTCCGACAGCGTGACGTACAGGGCGCTCTCCCCCGCCGCGATGCCGGCCAGCAGGAAATGGATCCCGAGCGTGGTCTTGCCCGTCCCGGGATCCCCTTCGAAAAGGTAGAGATGGCCTTGTGGCAGGCCACCCTGGAGGATGTCGTCCAGCCCGGCGATGCCGGTGGAGCAGCGTTTCTGAGGGGGCGAGGGCATATCCATGGCGTGGGCGTGGGCTGGGCGGCGGAGTCGATCCGGGTTCGACGGCGGGGCAAATGCCTTTCCCGCGTTCGCGGGCGGTGTTTGCCCGGCCCTGCCACAGCTTAGGCGAGCACGAATCCCGCGCCAGCATTGAATTGCCCCGGCAACCGGTGAATCCGGCCAGCGCGCTGCTATCCTCCCGCCGCCTCGCGCCCCTGCGCGCGCCCGCGGACCTTCCGCCCTCTTCGCTTGCGCTGCTCCCCATGATCGTCGGCATCGACCTCGGCACGACCAACAGCCTTCTCGCCGTCTTCCGCGACGGCCGCCCCCACCTGGTGCCCAACGCGCTGGGCGACTTCTCGACCCCTTCGGCGGTGGCGATCGACGACGCCGGCAAGCTGATCGTGGGCCTGGCCGCCCGCGAGCGCGCCGCCACCGACCCGGCCCGCAGCGCCCAGGCCTTCAAGCGCTGGATGGGCAGCGACCGCACGATCAAGCTGGGCGACAAGGCCTTCCGCGCCGAGGAGCTGTCCGCGCTGGTGCTGCAGGCGTTGAAGGCCGATGCCGAGGCCTACCTCGGCGCGCCGGTCACCGAGGCCGTCATCACCGTCCCGGCCTACTTCAACGAGGCGCAGCGGCGCGCCACCCGCACCGCCGGCGAGCTCGCCGGACTGAAGGTCGAGCGGCTGCTCAACGAGCCGACCGCCGCGGGCCTGGCCTACGGCTTGCAGGACCGCCCCGACAACAGCACCTTCCTGGTCTTCGACCTGGGTGGCGGCACCTTCGACGTGTCGGTGCTGGAGTACTTCGACGGCGTCGTCGAGGTGCGCGCCAGCGCCGGCGACACGCGCCTGGGCGGCGAGGACTTCGCCCATGCGCTGGGCAAGCTGTTCATCGAGCGCTGCGGCGCGCTGTCGCTTGCCGACCGCGAGCGCCTGCAGAAGGACCCCGCGCTGTGGTGGCGCGCCGCCGAGCAGGCCAAGCGCGACCTCAGCGAGCGCGACAGCACCGTGATGGGCCTGATGCTGGACGGCCGCCGCGCGGAGCTCGAGCTGAGCCGCGCGGATTTCGAAGCGGCCACCGCCGAGCTGCTGCAGCGCCTGCGCCGTCCGATCGAGCGCGCGCTGCAGGATGCGCAGCTGTCGCCGTCGTCGCTGGACGAGGTGGTGCTGGTGGGCGGCGCGACGCGGATGCCGATGATCCGGCAGCTGATCACGCGGCTGTTCCAGCGGCTGCCGCTGCGCACCATCGATCCGGACCAGGCCATCGCGCAGGGCGCGGCCGTGCAGGCCGGCCTGAAGGCGCGCGACGCGGCGCTGGACGAGGTCGTGCTGACGGACGTGATGCCGTTCTCGCTGGGCGTGATCACCTCGCAGCAGATCGGCCAGCAGCGCATCGGCGACCGCTTCAGCCCCATCATCGAGCGCAACACGCCGGTGCCGGTGTCGCGGATGGAGCGCTACTGCACCGTCTCCGACAACCAGCGCCAGGTGGAGCTGGACATCCGCCAGGGCGAATCGCCGATCGGCAGCGACAACCTGCACCTGGGCAAGCTCGACATCGAGGTGCCGCCGCTGCCCGCCGGCGAAGCGGCGATCGAGGTGCGTTTCACCTACGACGCCAACGGCCTGCTGGAGGTCGACGCGCGCGACGTGCAGGGCGGACGCACCGTCACCACGCTGATCCGCAACACCGCCACCGAGATGAGCGAGGCGCAGATCGCCGAGGCGCTGAAGCAGCTGCGCGCGCTCAAGCGCCATCCGCGCGACGACGAGCAGAACCGCTACCTGATCGAACGCGCGAAGCGGCTCTACGAGGACCGCCTCGGCGATCAGCGCATCGCGATCCAGTCGTGGCTGGGCGAGTTCGAGCAGGCGCTGGACACACAGGAGCCGCGCGTCATCCGCCAGGCGCGCCAGCGCATGCGCGAGGCGCTCGACAGCATCGACGGCGGCTTCCGCTTCTGAGGCGCGTTCGCGAAAGCCGCCGATGCAGGCTTGGATGAATCACTGGCAGGCCGATTGCGCACGCGTCGGCCTGGACGCGCCCAGCACCGACCTGGGCGAGATCAAGCGCGCCTACGCGAAGACGCTGCGCAAGACCCGGCCCGACGACGATGCTCAGGCGTATCAGGCGCTGCGCGAGGCCTACGACCGCGTGGTGGCGCATGCGCGATGGCATCAGGAGCATGGCGCGAAGGAGGCGCTGGCCGAGACCGAGGCCGAGGCCCGGGAGGATATCGAGCCCGTGATTGCGGAGACTGTCGAGGCGGCGGTCGAGGCGGCGGTCGAAACCCTGCCGGCCGCCGCGGACACGCCCCTCCCGGTCGCGCGCCCGGCCCACATTCCCGCGATGCCGCTGCACCGGTTCAACGAGGAGGACGGCGCGCGATCAGAACCGCCAGCCGCCGAACCGGTGCAGGCTGAGCCAGCGGGGGCTGAGCCAGTCGACGCCGGGCCCACGCCCGAGGCGCTGTGCAAGGACCTCGTCGAGCTGCTCAAGCGCGGCCCCGCCAAGGTCGAATCGGCGTTGCCGGCCCTGCGCCTGGCGCTGGGTGGACTGCCGCTGTCGTCGAAGCTCGAGGCCTCGGCCCGCTTCGCCGATCTGGTGATCGCGCTGCAGGACCACGTGCCCGGCCTGCTGATCGACCTGCTGCGGGATCACTTCGACTGGTCGCGTGACTTCCGCACCGAGCGCCTGCTCGGCGCCGAGCGGATGGCCGCGCTCGCGCAGGTGCTCGAGCGCCGCCCCGTGCCGGTCTCCGATCCAGAGACACTCGAAGAATTTGCGCCGACCGTGCGGGTCGCCCAGCTGGCCGGATCGCTGCACACGTGGGACCAGATCAAGGCCGCCTTCGGCGTGTGGCTGATGGGCCATGCACTGCCGCTGCATCTGCAATGGGCGGGTTGGCAGCTGCTGCGCCGGCTGGGTCTGGACGAGTCGGACCTGACCGCGGCCAACCGGCTCATCGCGCGAGTGCGCCATCTCGCGGTGGTGCACATCGCGCTGCTGGTCTCGGCGGTGGATCTGGCGCTGCGCCACGACCTGAGCAGCGCGATCGAGCGCGGCTTCTCCGTCCTGATGTCGCTGGTGATCTTCTGCACGGCGATGGGTTACGGCGTGCAGTTCCTGGACTTCCTGCGCGAGGCCGTGCCCGCCAGGCTGGCCCGGATGCTGGCCGGCGGCCGCTGGGAGCGGCTGTCGCCGTGGGTGGGCGCGGGCTGCTTCGCGCTCGCTGGCGCGGCCCTCCAGGCGGCGCCGATCCTGGCCGAAGACGGCGGCGTGGCCCTGGTCGTCGCGGGCATCGCGGCGCTCGTCGCCGGTGTGCTGCTGGGCTTGAAGGGGCCGCTGCATCTGGTCGTCACCGCCACGGCGCTGTGGGGCTTCCTCGTGCAAGCGCTGCCGTCGGTCACGCCGCTGGGCGGGGGGCTGATCGCCGCCTGGGTGTCCGCGGGCACCAGCGTGTACCGGTTGCGCCTGTACATCCCCAACCCGGACTTCCGCATCCAGCCGCGCTGGCCGCAGGGCGGTGGCAAGGCGATGCTGGCGCTGCTCACCGTCGGTCTGCCCACGCTGATGAGCTGGCTGTCGGTGCTCGGCGGCATGCGGCTGACGCTGGGCGCGCTGACGGTCGCCTACGCCGGCATGAGCCGCGTCCTGGCGCACACCGAGCCGGCGCCGCGCACGCTGATCCTGATCGGCGCGTTCTATCTGACGCTGGGCCTGGGGCTGGCGGTGCAGCGCGCCGGCTGGTGGCTGGGGCGGCGCTGCTTCCGTGGCGGGGCATCGGCGCGCTGATGGGATCGGGCCCGCTGAACGTGTCGGCCGTTCAGGGCATCGTCACCCAGCCCGAAGGCGACCAACGCAGCAGCACGTCCGTCAGCGGATTGGCGGATTTGCCCATGATCTCGCGCGCCTGCGCGCGCAGCGCGTCGAGTGAGGCCGCGGAGTCGTCACCGACGTAGAGCACCGTGTCGTTGGCCGGCGCCGCGACGATCAGCGTGCCGTGCTGCGCATCGGCCAGCGGCTTCCAGTCATCGATGAAGATCAGGCGGCTCGGCTGCAGCACCGGCCCATCGAGCCGGCCGACTTCGCCCGAGGCCACCGGCTTGGCCGTCTGCAGCACCTGCGGCAACGCGTTGTAGGTGTTCTTGCGCGCGAGCTCTCGCACCTGGTCGACGGACAGGTCCAGCGTCTTGTAGTCCTTCTCGCTGATCAGGCGCGAGGCGCGCAGCGTGTCGAAGACGGGGACGGTGACCAGCGGACCGACGAAGGGACGCGGACGGAAGGTGGTGGCATCGCCGCCGACTTCGCGCTGCGATTGCTGCACCGAGGCCGCGGTGCGCACCGCCAGCCGCAGCGATTCGCGCGTGGCGGGGATGGTCGAAGCACGGAAGTTCTGCGTCGTCGTCTTCACGAACGCATTCACGTCGTCGGCGCAGTGGGCTCGGTTGGTCTGGCAGCCCGCGTAGAGCTTGTCCAGCCGCGTGCGCTGATCCGCGACGCCCAGCGTCAGCGGCTCGCGGACGACGACGGTGCCGTCACCAAGCTGCTGGCGCAGCTGGGTGGCGACGTACTCGGTGAAGCCGGCCGCGTCCGGGGGCACGACGCCGGATTGCGCCTGCGCGCCGGCGTGGATGAGCAGCGAGGAGCCAAGGGCGGCAACGGCCGCAAGCGCTTGAAGACGAAGACGCATGACGGGCATGAGGACCTCCGTGTTTTCATGGGGAGGCCAGAGCGCGGCAAGGAACGTTCCCGGTGCCCATCGAACCGCCCCCTCTCCCCTGCCCTCTCCCCCCTCGCGGGGGGCGAGGGAGTTCATGCCGGCAGTCTTCACCCACCCGACACGCGGTACTGATCCGCCTTGGCCACGCCTTCCATCGCCGGATCGCTGATCGACGGCGCGCCGGTTTCGATGTGCCCGGCGAAGCGGCGCAGGAAGTCCGCCTGTCCATTCACCCGCACCGACACGTCGTACCAATGCGCGGCCGCCGCCACACCAACGCGCACGTCGCTGCGGCTGCGCGCCGGCACGGTCACGGTGACCGGCGCGCTCGACTGGTACTTGTTGTGAGCGACCGTGAAGGTCGCCGCGACCGGCCCCGTGTTGACCAGCGTCAGCACCAGCTCCCCGGTGCGCGGCGCCGACTGGGCGAGCACATCCGGATTGGGCTGCCCCGCCGCCGCCGCGCGCCGCGCGTTGCCAGCCAGGTGCCGATGGAAGCCGTTCGGACCGAGGATCCACAGATCGTAGGCACCGGTCGCCTGCGGCGCGAAGCTCCCGGTGAGCTGCTTGCCGGCCTCCACCGTGTAGCGGCGCGGAATCTCGCTCAGCCGCGTGCGGTCATAGACATGGAATACCGCCGCGGCACCTCCGGTGTTCTGGAAGCTCAGCGCGATGGACGTGGCGTTCGGCCCTGCGCCAGGCGTCAGCGCGCACGCCACCTGCAGGTCGTACGGCAGCGCGCGGGCCGGACGCACGCCCGCCGCCTGCACCGGCAACGCCAGCGCGCCGGGAACCGGCGGCGTGGTGGTGCCCGGCAGCGCCCGCGCCTGGTTGGCCAGCGCCACGGTGGCCGGCAGCTTCGAGAAGAACTCGCTGTCCTCCGGATCGGCGAAGTTGAAGCACGAGGTCAGGTCGCCCGCCACCGCGCGGCGCCACGCGCCGATATTGGGTTCCATGACGCCGAAGCGCGCTTCGATGAAGCGCAGCACCGACGTGTGGTCCGACACCTGCGAGTTGACCCAGCCGCCCTTGCTCCACGGCGACACGATGTACAGCGGCACGCGCGGGCCCATGCCGTAGGGACGGTGCAGATAGGCGGGCGAGGCGCCGTTGAGGATCTCGCAGTACTCGCCGGTGGTGTCGACCGTCGAGCCCCCCGCCAGCACGGCCTGTGCCGGGTCGGCGTTCCAGCTCACGCAGGACGGCGCGGCCGGCGGCGGCATGTGGTCGAAGAAGCCGTCGTTCTCGTCGAAGTTGATGAACAGCACCGTCCTGGCCCAGACCTCCGGATTGGCGGTCAGCGCGTCCAGCACCTTGGCGGTGTAGTCCGCGCCCTGCGCCGGGCTCGACGGGCCGGGATGCTCGGAGCCCTCGGCCGTCGCGACCACCCAGGACACGGCCGGCAAGCGGTTGTTGATGACGTCGTCGCGCAGCAGGTCCAGATCGCGCGTCGAGATGCCGCGGTCCTTCAGCGCCTGCGAGTAGCCCGGCCGGTTGTACCAGCCATCGCGGAACACCTTGAACCCGGCCAGCGAGTTGTCGGTGAAGTTGTCCGCCATGTTCTGGTAGACCTGCCAGCTGATGCCGGCCGCCTGCAGCCGCTCGGGGTAGGTGGTCCAGGTGTAGTCGTCGAGCGGGTTCGGATTGAACCAGTCGTGGCTGTTGTCGGTCGACGGCCCGTTGCCCTTGCGCAGCGGATCGTTGGTGCCGGTCCAGATGAACAGGCGGTTGGTGTTGGTGCCGGTCTGCGTGGCGCAGTGATAGGCGTCGCAGAGCGTGAACGCATTGGCCAGGGCGAACTGGAAAGGCAGCTCCTGCTCCTTGAAGTAGCCCATCGCGTGGTTCTGCTTGGCCTTGGGCCAGTTGTTCATGCGGCCGTGGTCCCAGGCGGCCTGCGCGTCGGTCCACGAGTGCGGCGTGCCGCTGACCCGCATGAACGCGAAGTTCTGGGCGGTGTTCAGGTGGAAGGGCGCGATCGCGCCGGGCGCGGCGTTGTTGGCGGTGGGCTGGATCCAGACGTTGCGGCCCTTGACGTTCGCGGAGTCGGCCACCGGCGCCGGGAACGGGTCGGCGAAGCCGCGCACGCCGTTCATCGTGCCGAAGTAGTGGTCGAAGGAGCGGTTCTCCTGGGTCAGGATGACGATGTGTTCGACGTCCCGGATCGTGCCGGTGCGCACGGCGGCCTTGATGGACAGGGCGCGGGCGATGGCCGGCGGGAAACTGGTCATCGCGGCGGTGGCGCCGGCCGCGGTGGCGACGGCGCGGAGGAACTGGCGGCGGGGCGCTTGCTGCTGCGTCATGGCGGGCTCCTCAGACCGTGGGTTGCGAAGCCTTGCGGCGGCGGATCACGAGCGCGGCGGCCGCCAGGCCGCCCAGCGCCAGCGCGCCGGAGGCGGGCTCGGGGACGGCGGCGGCGAAAGTCAGGTCGTCCATGACGAAGAAGGCGGGGTCGTTGCTGCGAAAGACCAGGCGGTCGACCAGGCCGGTGTAGCCGCTGGACAGGAAGGCGGGCGTCTCGCCCAGGTTCAGCGCCCCGGTCGAGGCGACCAGCGAGCCGCCGCGGTACAGGTCGATGGCGATGTTCACGCCGTCGAAGCCGGCGAACCAGGCGCCCTGGAAGGTGCTCGGGGTCAGGAAGCCGATGGCGCTGGTGGCGCTGCCGCCGTCAAAGCCCAGCGTGGCGCGGCGGTCGCCGGAATGGGCGCTGTAGGGCGACTGCTCGCCGGAGAACTGGAACCAGGAGCTGGCGGACCAGTCCAGGCCGGCGTAATGGGCAGGGACGAGGCCGTCGGCGGCGAGGTCGTCGAAGGTGACGACGGTGGCCGAGGCGAACGGCGCGGCGGCGGCCAGCAGCAGCGGCACGCACGCACGGGCGAGGGAACGGACAAGGGGCTTGCGCATGAGGGCTCCAGGGGGAGGAAGCGGCGGATGTGGCGGCGGATGTTCGAGCGGCGCGGTGACAGACCGGTGAAGGACCGGTGTCATCGGCGGGCCTGGAACCTGCCTTGCGCGCGCTTGTCGCGGGAAGCAGGGTCGCGTCGCGGAACCGACGCGCGGGCGTCATGAAACCCTGGATGGCGCAATGACTCTGATCAGTATGCGCAGGGGGACCGACCTCCCTGAATCAGTTCCCCCATTGGTCCCGCAATTCGGAGGAAAGACATCGCGTCATCGCGTGTCGACACTGCGTGCCTTCGGGTCATGGGACCCGCCACGAAGGAGCCGTTCATGGAGGCCATGTCCCGATTGCTTCAAGCCACGCCCTCGAGCGCATGCCAGACGTCCAGCGCCGTGGACTCGTTCGAGAGCCTGATCCACGCGCTTCGCCACCCGCGCGCGCTGTTCGCTGACATGGCAGATCCCGAGCTGCTCACGACGACGCGGCGAATTTCGCGGCCAGCTCCGCCGCGACGCCACTGACGACGACCGACAGGATCAGCAATCCGAAGAACGCCAGCATGGGCTTCGCGCGTTGGCCGGACGGACGGGACCGGTACAGATAGACCGGCACGGCAATGAAGGAAACGAGGATCACCCCTCCGCCCAACAGCGCACTGCCTGGATAGCGGCGCTCCCGCGAATCGTGGCGGTACCAGAGGTACACGATCACCACGAAAGCCAGCGTGATCGCCCAATCCACCCACCCTGCGGCTCCGCTGCGGACCCTGGCGACACCAGCGAGCGCCCCTTGCAGCAACGACAGGATGAAGAGGACGGGCAATGCGAATTTCAGTTTCACCAGAAGGCCTCGAGCGGGCGTTGAGACGGGCTCGCACTGTAACGATCGCCGCACGGCCTGGCGATGCGCATTGACCCGATATGCCTACAACGATCCACATCTTCAAAGGAACAAGCCATGAACACAACGAACCCAATGGCGACGGCAGCCAGCCGCTCGCGACTGCAAGCAGCTACTCCCGACCTTCGGCGAAACGCTGATACCAAGCCACCGCGTCCGCGTTCGCCATGGCATCGCGCTTCATGACCTGTTCCGCCGCGGCGCCGAGCAGGAGCTTCTTGATCGGCAGCTCCATCTTCTTCCCCGAGAGCGTGCGCGGAATCGCCTCGACCTGGTGGATCTCGTCCGGCACATGGCGCGCCGACAGCGCCTTCTTGATCGACTCCCGCAAGCGCTGCTGCAGGGCCGCGTCCAGCGACACGCCCTCGCGCAGATGCACGAACAGCAGCAGACAGCTCGGACGCCCCAGGTACTCCAGGTCCACGACCAGACTGTCCATCACCTCGGGATGCGCCTCCACCGCGCGGTACAGCTCCGCCGTGCCCATGCGGATGCCATGCCGGTTGATCGTCGCGTCCGAGCGCCCGTAGATGACCCCGCCGCCCGACGGCGTGATCCGCAGCCAATCGCCATGCCGCCAGATCCCCTCGCCATTCGGCCCCCGGTACATGTCGAAGTAGCTCGACAGGTAGCGCTCGTTGTCCTTGTCGCCCCAGAAGTACAGCGGCATCGACGGCATCGGCCGCGTGCAGACGAGCTCACCGACCTCATCGATCAAGGGCCGGCCCAGACCCCGCTCATCAGGCTCCGAGAACGCATGCACCGCCGCGCCCAGACTCAGCACCTGCATCTGCCCGCGCACCAGCGGCTCGGTGATCAGCCCGGTCAGGAAGGCGCCGGCGAAGTCCGTGCCGCCGCTGATGATGCAGATCCAGATCGGCCGGCCGTCGACCTTCGGACAGTGGGTCCAGATCCAGTCGTAGCTCTCGTCGGCGAGCGGGCTCCCGGTGCTGCCGATCGCGCGCAGTCGGCTGAGGTCGCCATGGCGCATCGGCTCGACGCCCGCCTTCAGGCAACTGGCGTAGAACGCCGCGCCCGCGCCGAAGAAGCTGGCGCCCGAGAGCGCCGCGAATCGCCACAGCGTGCTCCAGTCCGGCGCGTCCTTGGGCCCCGCGGGGCTGCCGTCGAACAGGCAGATCGTCGTCCCGCCCATCAGCGCGCCGACCTGGCAGTTCCACATGATCCAGCCGGTCGAGCTGTACCAGTGGAAGCGGTCGTCCGTCTCGACCGTCGCGCCGACGTTGTTGTGGATCGCGCCCTTGAGCATCTCCAGCAGCACGCCACCGTGGCCATGCACGATCGGCTTGGGCAGCCCGGTGGTGCCGCTCGAATAGACGATCCACAGCGGATGGTCGAAGGGCACGGCCTCGGGCTCGCGGATGCGCTCGTTGGCGATCAGCGCGTCCCAGCGATGCGCGCGCCGCCCCGCGCCCGATGCGCCGGCCAGCAGCGCCGGATCGGCCTGCTCGTCGAGGTTGGCCAGCAGCACGACGTCGGTCACCGTCGGCAGTTCGTCGAGCAACTGGGCGAGCATCCCCATCCGGTCGATGTCCTGTCCGGCGTAGCGCACGCCATCGGCGGCGATCAGCAGCTTGGGCTCGATCTGACGGAAGCGGTCCAGCACCGCCACCGGCCCCATGTCCGGCGAGCAGACCGACCACACGGCGCCCAGGCTCGCCACCGCCAGGAAGGCGACCGCCGTCTGCGGCACGTTCGGCAGATAGGCCACCACGCGATCACCGCGCCGCACCCCCAATTCATGCAGAGAGGCCGCGAGCGCCCCCACCTGCCGGCGCAACGCCGGCCAGCGCAGTTCGCCGAGTTCGCCGCGCGCCAGCATCGCCTCGTTGGCGTGCACGATCGCCGGATGCCCCGCCGCTTCGGCCGCGTCGGCATGGCGCAGCGCCTGGGCCGCGATGTTCAGCGTCGCGCCGTGGAACCACACCGCGCCGGGCATGCGTTCCTCGTCGAGCGCGTGCTCGAACGGCGTCTCCGATCGCAGGTCGAAGTGATCCCAGATGCTGCGCCAGAACGCGTCGAGCTCGGTCACCGACCAGCGCCACAGCGCGGCGTAGTCCTCGAAGACCAACCCGCATCGCTCGCGCAGGAAGCGGCGGTAATGCTCGATCTGGGGCGTGGGCGCCAAGGATGTCGAGGGGAGCATGCGGTCTCCTTTCCGGATCCCGCGACGGTAGCGCGGACCGCCACCGCTTGTCCGTCACGCAGGCGACCGCGGCGCGCCCTGGGAGCGCTCAGCGCCTGGGCAGCTTCTCCGTGTCGATGTCGACATAGGGCCAGAAGATCTGGTTGAAGTAGGGCCGGCGAAAGCCGATCAGCCACGGCTGCGCGAGGTCCGACACGATCCGGTGCACGCGGTACTTCTGCGGCATGTAGGCGGTCAGCAGCTTCTGCGCCTCGCGCAGCAGCGCGGCGCGCTCGGGGCCGTCTGGCAGCACCATCATGCGGCGGTAGATCTCGTCGTAGCGGTCCAGCTTGAACCGGCCCAGGTTCTGCCCACCCGAGGCCGGCCCGTACAGCAGCTCCAGCCCCAGCTGCGCGTCCGGCGTCGAGCTGTTGAAGCCCAGCTGCCAGATCATCAACTGGCCCGCGCGCGCGGACTTCAGGTTCTCCGGCCACTGCGCCAGCCGGATGCGCACCTGCACGCCCAGCCGGTCCATGTCGCGCTTCCAGAGCTCGTCGAAAGGCTTGGAGCGGGAGTCCGGCGTCGATGCCACCTCCAGCACCAGCGGGCTGCCGTCGGGCTTGTCGCGCCAGCCGTCGCCGTCCCGGTCGACGTAGCCGTAGGTGTCCAGCAGCGCCTTGGCGCGCGCCAGGTCGTAATCGCTGTTCTCGCTCTTGTAATCGGGGTCGTAGCCCCAGCTCATCGGCGCGACCACCGACTGCGCCGGCACCGCCTGGTGGCGGCGCGTGGTGGCGATCTCGGTGGGCACGTCGGTGGCCAGGCCGATCGCGCGCCGCAGCGCGACCTTCTCCGGCGTGTAGCCGCCCACCACCGGGTCCTCCATGTTGAAGTAGTACATCGTGCGATCGCTCGCGAGCACGCGATACAGCTGCATCCCCTGCTTGGCGAGGTTGGGCGCGAGCTGGCCGTGCGGCATCGCCACGTCGGCGTACTCCTCGGGCAGCAGGTACAGCAAATCGAACTCGCGATTCAGGAAGGACAGCCAGCGCGGCTGGCTCGCTTCGATGATGCTGATCTCGACCGCGTCCACCATCGGCAGCTTGCGGCCCTTGAAGCGCGCCAGCAGCGCCTGCCCCTCGGTGTCGTCCGGATTGGGCTGTGCGTCGTAGTAGACGTCGCGGTAGCCGGGGTTGCGCACCAGCCGGATCAGCGAGCCGCGCCGCCAGCGGTCCAGCTGGAAGGGGCCCGTGCCCACCGGGTGCTCCATCGACTTGCCCGGATAGCCCTCGATCACCTCGCGCGCGACCGCGCCGTAGGTGTCGCCGCCCGCGAGGTTGTAGATGAAGCGCGGCCGCGGCTCCGCCAGCTTGAACTGCAACGTGTAGCGGTCCAGCGCGCGCACGCCTTCGACGGGCTTGTCGTAGTCGAAGGGCTGCTTGGACTTCAGCGCCGCCGCGCGCAACTCCTCCAGACCGAGCAGCCCCTCCTGCTTGAAGCTCGAATACAGCGGACTCTTGGTCGCCGGGTCGTAGAAGCGCTTGAGGCTGTAGACGTAGTCCTCGGCGGTCAGCTCGCGCTTGCGGCCCTTGAAGACGGGATCGTCGGCGAAATGGATGCCGGGGCGCAGCCGGATGGTCCAGGTGCGGAAGTCGTCGGAGGGTTCCGGCATCGCGGCGGCCGTGTTGGGCTTGAGCTTGAACGGCCGCGCCAGGTAGTCGTAGTTGTAGAGCGACTCGAAGATGTGGGCCGTGACGATGCGCGAATACAGGTCGCTGACCTGCGCGGGATCGAAGCCGGTCTCGGCGACGAGGAAGGCGTAGCGCAGCACCTTCTCCTGCGCGGCGGGTGCCGTGGCCGGCGCGGTCTTGCTGGCCGCGGCGGCCGCGGACGGAGCCGCCAGCGCGGCGGTACCCGTCGCGAGGGCCGCGGCGCCCAGCATCGATGCGGTGACCAGGGCGGAGAAGCGTGCGCGCATCGGGATCGGGATCGGGACCTGCATCGGACGAGGGGCTAGTGCTTGAACTTCGCGGCGGCGTCGGGATCGATGTCCACGTACTCCCACCAGTTCTGCCAGAACTGCGGGCGGCGATACCCGATGACCTGCGGCTGGGCGATGTCGGTGATGAAGCGGTGGCCGCGGTACTTGTAGGGCATGTAGGCGGTGGCGTAGCGCTTGGTCTCGTCGAAGAGCTTGAGCCGCTCCGGCCCGTCGGGCAGGTGCGACGCCTCGTCGTAGAGCTTGTCGACGGCCGGCAGCCGGAAGCGCGCGTAGTTCTGCGCGCCGATCTGGCCGCTGTACATGCGCGCCAGCGAGTCCTGCCCATCGGGCTTGGCCGCCGAGGTCGCCAGCGACCAGATCTGGTAGCGGCCGGCCCGCAACGCCTTGAGGTTCTCGGGCCACTTGGCCGGCTTGAACGCGATGCGCAGCCCCACCGCGTTGAGGTTCTTCTGGACGATCTCGTCGATCTGGCGCTGGAACTGCTCCGGCGTCGTCAGGCTTTCCAGCACCAGCGGCGAGCCGTCGGGCTGGTCGCGCCAGCCGTCGCCGTCCTTGTCGACATAGCCGTAGAGGTCGAGCAAGGCCTTCGCGCGCGCCGGATCGAAGCTGCTCATGTCGCTCTTGAACGCGGCGTCGTAGCCGGTCGTGCCCGGCATGTAGAGCGACTGGGCCGGGATCGCCTGGCCGCGGCGCACCAGTCGCAGCTCGCGCTCGACGTCGATGGCCAGCGAGATCGCGCGCCGCAGCGCGATCTTGTCCGGCGTGTAGCCGCCCACCAGCGGGTCCTCCATGTTGAACACGGTGAACAGCACGTCCGAGGCCACCGTCCGGTACGCATGCTTGCCCTGCTTGGCGAGGTTGGGCGCGAGCTGGCCGTTGGGCATCGCCTGGTTGATGAAGTCCTCGGGCGTGCGCTCGATGAAGTCGTACTCGCCATTGAGGAAGGACAGCCAGCGCGGCTGGTTCTCCTCGATCACGCCGACCTCGACGCGATCGATCATCGGCAGGCGGCGGCCCTTGAAGCGCTGCTTCAGCGCCTGGCCCTCGGCGTCGTCGGGCGCGGGGTCGACCTCCTGGTCGTAGAAGCGCTCGCGGTAATGCGGGTTGCGCTCCAGCACCATCATCGACGAGCGCCGCCACTGCTTGAGCACGAAGGGGCCCGTGCCCACCGGATGCGCCATCGAGTCGCCCGGATAGGCCTCGATGACCTCGCGCGCGACCGCGCCATACAGGTCGCCCTGCGCGAACACCTCCATCAGGCGCGGCCGCGTCTCCTTGGTCCTGAACTGGAGCGTGTAGCGATCCAGCGCGCGCAGGCCCTCGATGGGCTTGTCGTAGTCGAAGGGCTTGCCGGACTTGCGCACCTGCGCGTGGTACTCGTTGAGCCCGACCAGCTCGAGCTCCTCCACCTCGCTCCACGACGGCGAGGCCACGGCCGGATCGGCGAAACGTTTGAAGGTGTAGACGTAGTCCTGGGCCGTCAGCTCGCGCGGCTTGCCCTTGAACGCCGGGTCCTGCGCGAACAGGATGCCGGGGCGCAGCCGCACGGTCCACAGCTTGTAGTCGTCGGCGCTCTCCGGCAGTGCCGCCGCGGTCAGCGGCTTCATCTTCGCGGGACGCGCCAGTTGGTCGTAGGTGTAGAGGCCCTCGAAGATGTGGGGCGTGATCATCCGCGAGTAGAGATCGGTGATCTTGGCCGGATCGAAGCCGGTCTCCGCGACGCGGAACGCGTAGCGCAGCACCTTGGGCGGCGCCTCCGGGGCGGCCTGCGCGCCGCACAGCGCCAGCGCGGTGACGACCGCCAGGGCGGCCCCGCGCAGCATCGAGGGAAGGAATCGGGCGCGGGGCATGGTCATGGCGCGGCGTCGGGTCAGTGCTTCTTGGCGTGGGCCTGGGCCAGCGCGTCGGTGTCGATGTCGACGTAGGAGTAGAAGTCGCGCTGGTACAGGTTCTTGTCGTAGCCCAGCACCCAGGGCTGGGTGATGTCGGTGTAGATGCGGTGCACCTCGACCTTGTAGGGCATGTAGGCCGTCAGCAGCCGCTGCGCGTCCTGCATCACGGCCACCCGCTCGGGGCCGTCGACCATCGAATGCTGCTTGCGATACAGCGCGTTGAATTCGGGCAGGTCGAAGCGGGCCTTGTTCGACTGGCCCCGGCTGCCGCCATAGGCCAGGCCCAGGAAGTTCTCGCCATCGGGGATGTCGGCGCTCCAGCCCATGCCCCACATTTGCAGCTTGCCGGCATTGGCGGCCTTCAGGTTCTCCGGCCACTTGGCGATCTTGAACTTGATGCGGATCTTCAGCGCATCCATGTCCTTCTGCCACAGCTCCACGAGCTGCCGGTTGCGGCCATCGGGCTGGGTCGCGTACTCGAGCACCAGCGGGCTGCCGTCGGGCAGGTCGCGCCAGCCGTCGCCGTCCTTGTCGACGTAGCCGTACAGGTCCAGCAGCGCCTTGGCGCGGGCCGGGTCGTACTGGCTCATCTCGGTCTTGAAGGCCTTGTCATAGCCGGTCACGCCCGGCGAGATGATCCCCTGCGCCGGAATCGCCTGGCCCTTGCGGGGCAGCCGCACCTGGCGCTCGACGTCGACGCCCAGTGCGATCGCGCGGCGCAGCGCGATCTTCTCCGGCGTGTAGCCGCCCACGACCGGGTCCTCCATGTTGAAGTAGGAGGCCGAGATGTCGGCGCGCTCATAGCGCACCGCGCGCATGCCCTCCTTGGCGAGGTTGGGTGCGAGCTTGTTCTGCGGGATCGCCACCGGCGCGAAGTCCTCCGGCAGCTCGTCCATGAAGTCGAATTCCTTGCGCAGGAAGGCGAGCCAGCGCGGCTGCGCTTCCTCGATCACCGAGATCTCGACCCGGTCCACCATCGGCAGCTTGCGGCCCTGCAGCTTCTTCACCGCCTCGACCAGCGCGGCGGGGCGGTCGGGGCCGACCTCCTCGCGATAGCGCACGTCGCGGAAATTGGGGTTCTTCTCCAGCACCATGCGCGACGAACGGCGCCACTCGGCCAGACGCCACGCGCCGGTGCCCACGGGGTGTTCCATGATGTGGTCGCCGTAGGCCTCGACGACCTCGCGCGCCATGAGGCCCAGCATCGGATCGGCGAAGTGGTAGAGGAAGCGCGGATCGCTGTTGGCGACGCGGATCTCGACCGTGTAGCGGTCCAGCGCGCGCACGCCGTCGACGGGGCGCGCGTAGTCGAACGGCGTCTTGTTCTTCAGCGCCTGGGCGCGCAGCTCGGACAGGCCCAGGATCTTGGCGCCCTCCAGGCGATACAGGTGGCCGCTCTTGTTGCGCGGGTCGTAATGGCGCTTGACCGTGTAGACCAGGTCCTCGGCCAGGAGCTCGCGCTTGCGGCCCTTGAAGGCCGGATCGTCGGCGAAGTAGATGCCCGGCTTGATGCGGAAGACGAAGCGCTTGTAGTCGTCGGAGACCTCGGGCAGGCCGTCGGTGACGTTGGGCTCGAGCCGGTAGGGACGCCCCAGGAAGCTGTAGCGCAGCGGCGCGTCGAAGATCGCCGCGGTCACGTTGCGCGAGTACAGGTCGGTGACCTGCACCGGGTCGAAGCCGGTCTCGGCCACGCGGATCGCGTAGCGCAGCACCTTGGGCGCGGGGGCGGCCGACTCGTCGGCGGCACGGGCGGTCGACGGGATCACCGTGAACATCGCCAGCGCCGCGAGGGATGCCGAAAGTAAGAGCGCCTGGGATTGTGTCCCGGCCATGCCGCGTCGCATCTGGAAGCCGTCCTTGAATTCGAAAGCGCGCCAGTCTAGTGGGCGCTGTCCGCGCCCGCCATGCCGGCAACCCGGAGCGCCGCGCGGCGCGCGCGGACCGGGGCGCATTGCGGAAGATTGCCCCTGATTCCCACGCATGCTTCATCAGTTTTCTCCGATGGATTCAGGGCAAATGCCGGTGCGGCCGGCAGGGGGGCTCACGTAGACTCGCGCGTGATTTTTCGACCCGCAGGCCCCGGCCGTCACAAGCGCCCGGGGTTTGCTTTTTCGGTCGCCGGGGTCGATCGCGATCCAGGCGGCGCTTGCATGGAGTCCCGCGGACATGGCGGCCTATCTCATCAGGCGCCTGTGGCAGATGGTCCCAACCTTGTTGGGCGTCGTGCTGCTGGTGTTCTTCCTCTTCAAATGGTTTGGCGGCGACCCCGCCGAAGTGCTGGGCGGCCTCAACGCCAGCCAGGACCAGATCGAAGCCATCCGCGAGCAGCTCGGCCTGAACAAGCCGGTGTGGGAGCAACTGCTGATCTTCCTGCAGCAGATCGTGACCTTCGACTGGGGCAAGAGCTGGGCGACCAACGAGTCGGTGGCCAACCTCTTCGCCACGCGCATGCCGGCCACGCTGACGGTGATGCTGCCGATCCTGGTGCTGGAGGTGATCCTGGCGATCCCCTTCGCGCTGGCCGTGGCCTACATGCGGGGCAGCCTGACAGACCGCGCGGTGATGATCCTGACGACGGTGGCGGTGTCGATCTCGCTGCTGGCCTACGTGATCGTGGCGCAGTACGTCTTCGCGTTCCGGCTGGGCTGGTTCCCGGTGCAGGGCTGGAGCGACTCGCTGTGGACCAACCTGACGACCTACGCGCCGCTGCCGGTGTTCGTCGCGGTGGCGGTGGCGCTGTCGCCGTACACGCGGCTGTACCGCACCTTCTTCCTCGACGAGATCGGCCACGAGTACGTCCGCACCGCGCGCGCCAAGGGCCTGACCGAGCGCACCATCCTGCTCAAGCATGTGCTGCGCAACGCGATGATCCCGATCATGACCAACATCTCGGTGGCGCTGCCCAGCGTGTTCGTGGGCTCGTTCCTGCTGGAGGTGTTCTTCTCGATCCCGGGCCTGGGCCGCGAGATCCTGCTGGCGGTGAACCGCAACGACTATCCGGTGATCCAGGCCTTCGCGATCTACATCGCGGCGCTGACCATGGTGGTGAACCTGGTCACCGACCTCCTCTACAAGCTGGTTGATCCGCGGGTGGTCCTCAAATGAGCGCTGTGTTGTCGAATCCCCCGGTGAGCGCGGCGCCGCGGCGCTCGCAGGGCGTGTGGGCCGCGTCGTGGCGGCGTCTGAAGGCGGACCGGCTCGGCATGTCGGCGATGGTGGTGGTGGCGCTGTCGCTGCTGCTGGTGATCGCCGCGGGCCTGGGCCTGGTGGCGCGCGACTGGCAGAAGGAGACCGGCGTGCCCAACGCGCCGCCGACCTTCGTGGGTCCCGCGCCGGCCGAGAGCGCCGGCGCCATCGCCCAGCCCAAGGGCCCCAACGTCGACCTGAGCGACATCGACCCGCTGGCCCCCAGGTACAAGGAGTGGGCCGAGAAGGCCAAGCAGTACAAGACCGACGAGGCGCCGCGCGCGCAGACGCTGCCCTTGGGCGGCGACCGCCTGGGCCGCGACGTGCTGGCCAAGGCGATCAAGGGCGCGGAGATCTCGATCATGGTCGGCGTGCTGGCCGCGCTGGTGGCCACGATCATCGGCACGGTGCTGGGCGCGCTGTCGGGCTTCTACGGCGGCAAGGTCGGCGACTTCCTGGAGTGGGTCTACAACGTCTTCACGGCGATGCCCAACATCCTGCTGATCTTCGCGTTCGCGGTGGTGTTCGGCCGCGGCGTGCTGCCGGTGGTGATGATCCTGGGCCTGGCCGGCTGGACCGGCATCTACCGCCTGGTGCGGGCCGAGTTCATGAAGCACTCGGTGCGCGAGTACGTGCGCAGCGCCGAGGCGATCGGCGCGAGCAAGGCCTCGCGCATGTTCAAGCACATCCTGCCCAATGTCTCGCACGTGGCGCTGGTGCAGCTGTCGCTGCACGTCGTGGGCTTCATCAAGAGCGAAGTCATCCTGTCCTACCTCGGGCTGGGCGTGAGCGTGGACCAGGTGTCCTGGGGCACGATGCTGGCCGAGGCCCAGAGCGAGCTGATCCTGGGCTACTGGTGGCAGCTGGCCGCGGTGACCGGTTTCATGGCGGTGTTCGTCACCGCGTTCGCCCTCTTCACGGATGCGCTGCGCGACGCGCTCGATCCGAAACTGCGCGGTCTGGAGTAAGCCATGCTGTTGAGCATTCAAGACCTGAAGGTCGCCTTCCGCATGGGCAGGACGGCTGGCGTGATGCAGCGCCAGCTGGCGGTCAAGGGCGTGAGCTTCGACATCCCGGAGAACGGCACCGTCGCGCTGGTGGGCGAGTCGGGCTCGGGCAAGAGCGTGACGGCGATGTCCATCCTCAACCTGCTGCCCGACAACGCCGAGCGCAGCGGCGCGATCCTGTTCCAGGGCCGCGACCTGCTCAAGACCTCGCTGCGCGAGCTGCAGGCGGTGCGCGGGCGCGAGATCGCCTGCGTGTTCCAGGATCCGATGAGCTCGCTGAATCCGGTGTTCCCGGTCGCGGACCAGATCATGGAGCCGCTGATCAAGCACCTCGGGATGAGCCGGCGCCAGGCGCTGACGCGCGCCGAGGAGCTGCTCAATGAAGTCGGCATCCCCGATCCGAAGCGGCGTCTGCGCAGCTATCCGCACGAGATGTCCGGCGGTCAGCAGCAGCGCGTGATGATCGCGGTGGCGCTGGCCTGCAATCCCAAGCTGCTGATCGCCGACGAGCCGACCACCGCGCTGGACGTGACCATCCAGCGCCAGGTGATGGAGCTGCTGGCGCGGCTCAAGGACACGCACAAGATGAGCATGCTGTTCATCTCGCATGACCTGGGCGTGGTGGGCGAGATCGCCGATCAGGTCGTGGTCATGCGGCATGGCGAGATCCGCGAGCGGGCGCCCGTGGCCGACATCTTCCACCGCCCGCAGGACGCCTACACCAAGGCGCTGCTGGCCTGCCGGCCGTCGCTGACGGAGAACCCGGCGCGGCTGATGGTCATCGACGATCACATCGCCGGCCGCTCGGCGCAGGGCGCGGGCAAGGCCAAGGACCCGGCCGCGCCGGTGATCCTGCAGGCCAAGGGGCTGAAGAAGAGCTTCTTCTTCAAGTCGGGCCTGTTCAGCAAGACCGAGTTCAAGGCGGTCAAGGGCGTGGACTTCACGCTGCGCAAGGGCCACACGCTGGGCGTGGTGGGCGAGTCGGGCTCGGGCAAGACGACCATGGGCCTGACGCTGCTGCGCCTGCACGAGCCCACCGGCGGCGAGGTGCTCTTCGAGGGCCGCGACCTGCTGAAGATGTCGGGACCGGAGTGGCAGAAGATGCGCCGCCGCATCCAGGTGGTGTTCCAGAACCCGTACGCCTCGCTGAACCCGCGCTTCACGATCGCGCAGACGCTGCTCGAGCCGATGGAGATCCACGGCATCGGCCGGGACCATGACGAGCGGCTGGCCACGGCCAGCGCGCTGCTGAAGAAGGTCGGGCTGGACGAGTCGGCGCTGCACAAGTACCCGCACGAGTTCTCCGGCGGCCAGCGCCAGCGCATCGCGATCGCGCGCTGCCTGACGCTCAAGCCGGAGGTGCTGGTGCTGGACGAGGCGGTGTCGGCGCTGGACGTGTCGGTCCAGGCCCAGGTGCTGAACCTGCTCAAGGACCTGCAGGACGAATTCGGCCTGAGCTATATCTTCATCAGCCACGACCTGGCGGTGGTGAAGTTCATCTCCGACGAGGTGCTGGTGATGCAGCATGGCGACGTGGTCGAGCAGAACGACGCCCGCGCGCTGCTGGCCGCGCCGAAGGAGGAGTACACCCGGCGCCTGCTCGGCGCCGTGCCGCGTGGCTACCAGGGGCAGGAGGCGGCGGTCGCCTGAACACGAATAGGCTGCCGCAATTTCACTCTTTCGCCGCTTTTCAACCTATGCTGAAAGGCGGCCTTTGAGTGAAATTTCCCTTGACGTTTTCACCGAATGAGCTATTTTCAGCGGATGCTGAAAATGGGGAATTCGATGAAAATCGAACTTGAGGCTCCTCGCCTTCTCCGCGAGGCCTTGGCGGACGTGCCAGGCGTCGAGCGGGTGGACATCACCACGCCCGCTGAGTCCGAAGGGCTGTCGGCGGACCTGCTCTGTCGCCTGAGGTTTCACGGACGAGAGCACGTGCTGATGGGCGAGGTGAAGTCCAACGGACAACCGCGCCACGTGCAGACCGCGCTCTTCCAGCTGAAACGGCAAGCGCAGGCTCAGACAAAAGACGTCGTTCCGTTGATCTTCGCCCCCTATCTGTCGGAGGACGCTCGCGCGCTGTGCGTCGAAGGCGAGGTCGGCTACTTCGATCTGCAGGGGAACGCGCGGATCGCCTTCCCGGGTTTTTTCCTTTCGCGGACGACGGCCGGCAAACCGGTCGCCGAGCGACGGGAGCTGCGCTCACTGTTCAAGCCCAAGTCCGCAGCGGTACTGCGCCGCATGTTGCGAGAGCCGTCCCGCCCATGGCGGGTCGTCGAGCTCGCCACCGAGGCAGGCGTCAGCGTGGGGCACGTCAGCAATGTGAGAGGCAGTCTTCTGGATCGCGGATGGGCCGAGCTGGCGGACGACGGAATCTTTCTGACGCAACCGGACGGACTGCTCGATGCGTGGCGAGATGAATACGCGCCGCCGGCCGGAGAGCTTCTGAGCCGCTACACCACGCTTCACGGCGCCGGATTGGACGAAGCATTGAAGCGTCGTGCCAATGAGTTGCCCGCCGGCGGATTCGCGATCCTGTCGGCGTTCTCGGCCGCAAGGTGGATGGCACCCTATGCGCGCGTCGGTGTCCACTCGTTCTACGCCGACCGGCAAGGCGCAGATTGGCTGGCGCGAGCGATGGGACTGGTGGCCGCGGGCCGCGGTGCCAACGTCGAGATCCGGGTGGTCGAGGACGTGGACCTCTTGCGAGACGCCATCGAACCAGCCCCTGGCATCCGTTGCACAAGTGTGGTTCAAACCTACCTGGACCTTCATGCAGCCGGTGAGCGCGGACGTGAGGCCGCCGAGCATCTTCGGCAGGAGAAGTTGCAATGGCGCAAATGACGATCGGCGAAGCGCAGTACGCAGAGGACTATGACCACCGCACCACTGCGGCGGTGAAATCGGTCCTGATCGAGATCGGACAAATCCTGGGAGATTTCAGGGGAAAGTACGCCATCGTTGGCGGCTCGGTGCCGTGGCTTCTTCTGGATCAGACCGGCGACATGCCCCACGTCGGAACCACGGATCTCGACTTGAGCCTTGATGCGGAAGCGCTCGGCGACGGCGAGTACGCAAGCCTCGTCGAGTCGCTGCTGGCGCACGGCTATGAACAGCGTCAGACGCTGCGACGATTCCAACTTGTCCGGTACGTCTCTTCACATGACGGGAACCCGCCGATTCCGGTCATCGTCGATTTCCTGATGCCGCGAGAGGCCGTGTTCATCAGGAATGTGCCGCCGCTGATCGACAACTTCGCCGTGCAGCGCGCCAGTGGAGCCGGGCTCGCGCTTCGATTCCACGAGCCCGTGGCCGTCGAGGGCACGATGCCGGATGGCGGCCGCAATCGCGTGGACATCGCGGTTTGCTCCATTCCCGCGTTCCTCGCGATGAAGGGGCATGCGATCCAGAATCGCTACAAGCAGAAGGATGCTTACGACATCTATTACTGCGTGCGCAATTATCCGGGCGAGGCCGTCGCGCTCGCCCAAGCCTGCCAGCCTCTGCTTGAGCACAAGGAAGCGTTGGCGGGCTTCACCTTCATTGCGGACAAGTTCGATTGTCTCGACGGCTTCGGACCGACCTGCGTGCGCAACTTCGTCAACGAGACCCGGATGATGGACGGCCGCACGCCGGATCAATGGCAGCAGGACGCCTTCGGGCAGGTCGATGCATTCTTGCGGGCGCTGGGCTTGCGAACCTGAGCGGCTTCGTTGCGTGGCTAGAATGGCTCGCAAGTTTTGTGCCGTCAGGATTCCTCCATGCCGCTTCGTCGTCCTCTTCTGCTGTGCAGCGTCCTCGCGCTGGGCATGCTCGCCCCCCTGGCGCAGGCAGCCAAGGATGACCGCGCGAAGCCGCTGAACCTGGTCTTCGACCGGGAAGGCGCCATCGACAAGGTCAAGCAGCGCTCCGAGTTCAACGGCAACGTCATCCTGACCAAGGGCTCCATGGAACTGCGCGCCGAGCGCATGGACGTCCAGGAGACCAGCGACGGCTACTACCAGGCCTACGCCAACGGCGCCTCCGGCAAGCAGGTGCACTTCCGCCAGGACCGCGACACCCCGGGCGAGCGCATCGAGGGCCGTGCCGACCAGATCGAATACGACACCCGCACCGAAATGATCCGGCTCGTCGGCAACGCCGAAGCCCGCGTGATGCAGGGCGACCAGCTCAAGCAGTCGCTGTCCGGCGCGACGCTGAACTACGACAACCGCACCGAGCGCCTGGTGGTCGAGACCGGCGCCAACTCGCCGCACCCGAGCGGCCGCGGCCGCGTCGTGCTGATGCCGCGCAACGCCGCCAGCGAGCCGCCGCCCGCCAGCAGCGCGCCGCTGCCGCTGCGCCCCAGCCTCAACCTGGCGCCGCGCCAGTCCCCGCAGCAATGAGCGAAGCCCGCATGAACACCTCCCGGAGCCGCCTGCAGGCCTGGGGGCTGCAGAAGTCCTATGGCGTGCGCAAGGTGGTCAAGGACGTCCACCTCGACCTGCACAGCGGCGAGGTCATCGGCCTGCTCGGCCCCAACGGCGCCGGCAAGACGACCAGCTTCTACATGATCGTCGGCCTGGTGCGCGCCGATGCCGGCGAGATCCAGATCGACGGCCAGCCGGTGCAGAACCTGCCGATCCATCAGCGCTCGCGGCTGGGGCTGAGCTATCTGCCGCAGGAGGCGTCGATCTTCCGCAAGCTCAACGTCGAGGAGAACATCCGCGCCGTGCTGGAGCTGCAGCTCGACGAAAAGGGCAAGGCCTGGCCGTCGGCGCGCATCGACGCGGAGCTGGACAAGCTGCTCAACGAGCTGTCGATCGAGAAGCTGCGCGACACGCCGGCGCCGGCGCTGTCCGGCGGCGAGCGCCGCCGCGTCGAGATCGCCCGCGCGCTGGCGACGCAGCCGCGCTTCATCCTGCTGGACGAGCCCTTCGCGGGCGTGGACCCGATCGCGGTGCTGGAGATCCAGCGCATCATCCGCTTCCTGAAGCAGCGTGGCATCGGCGTGCTGATCACCGACCACAACGTGCGCGAGACGCTGGGCATCTGCGACCGCGCCTACATCATCAGCGAGGGGGCGGTGCTCGCCGAAGGCACGCCCCAGCACATCGTCGAACATCAGGATGTGCGCCGGGTCTATCTCGGCGAGCACTTCAAGATGTAAGGGCGGGAGCCGACATGAGGCCGACGCTACAGGTTCGCCTGTCCCAGCATCTCGCGCTGACGCCTCAGCTGCAGCAGTCCATCCGTCTGCTGCAGCTGTCGACGCTGGAACTCCACCAGGAGGTGGAGCAGATGCTCGCCAGCAATCCGCTGCTGGAGGCGGACGAGGAATTCGACGCGCCGCTGCCGACCGCGACGCAGGAACGCCTGACCGAGCGCGAGGAGCGCGAGGAACGCGTCGCGCAGACCGAGTCGGAGTCCGGCGCCGCCGACGCGCCCGCCGGCGAGGAGATGCGCGCCGAGGAGTTCGGCACCACCGAGCGCGACGACTGGGAGAACGGCACCGAGGGCGACGACTTCGACGGCATCCGCGAGACGCCGGGCAGCAGCCCGGCGGCCTCGGGCGACGATGACGAGCGGCCCGAGAGCGAGGCCCCGTCCGAGTCGCTGCAGGACGTGCTGCGCGCGCAGATCCCGGGCATGAACCTGAGCGCGGTGGACCGCGCGGCGCTGCTGGCGCTGATCGAATCGCTGAACGACGACGGCTATCTCGAGGACCCGCTCGACGAACTGGCCGCCGCGATCCTGGGCGAGGACGCGGATCCGGAGCAGCGCGAGGAGCTGCTCGACCGCTTCAAGGTCGCGCTGAAGTGGCTGCAGTCGATGGAGCCGGCCGGGGTGGGCGCGCGCGACCTGGGCGAATGCCTGGAGCTGCAGCTGCGGGCGCTGCGGCGCTCGCCGGAGCAGGCGCTGGCGATCGTCGTGTGCCGGCGCCACCTGGACCTGCTGGCCAAGCGCGACTGGCGGCGGCTGATGTCGCTGACCGGTGCCGACGAGGAGCTGCTGCGCGAGGCGCAGGCGCTGATCGCGCATCTGGAGCCCAAGCCGGGGCGGCGCTACGCGCAGAGCGAGAACCGGCCGGTCGTGCCCGACGTGATCGTGCAGAAGGCGGGGCGCAACTTCCGCGTGTCGATCAATCCGGACGTGCTGCCCAAGCTGCGCATCAACGAGCTCTACGCGCAGGCGCTGCGGGCCACGCGCGGCGGGGTCAGCAATTCGCCGCTGGGCGGGCAGCTGCAGGAGGCGCGCTGGTTCATCAAGAACATCCAGCAGCGCTTCGACACCATCCTGCGGGTCAGCGAGGCGATCGTGGAGCGCCAGCGCGGCTTCTTCACGCATGGTGAGCTGGCGATGAAGCCGCTGGTGCTGCGGGAGATCGCGGACGAGCTGGGGCTGCATGAGTCGACGATCTCGCGGGTGACGACGGCGAAGTACATGGCGACGCCGTGGGGCACCTTCGAGCTGAAGTACTTCTTCGGCTCCAGCCTGTCGACCGAGGCGGGCGGGAATGCGTCGAGCACGGCGGTGCGGGCGCTGATCAAGCAGTTCATCGCGGCGGAGGACACGGCCAGCCCGCTGTCGGACAGCCAGCTGTCGACGATGCTCGGCGAGCAGGGCATCACGGTGGCGCGGCGCACCGTCGCGAAATACCGCGAGGCGCTCAAGCTCGCGCCAGCGAACCTGCGCAAGGCGCGTTGAGGGCTTCCGTACTTCGACCGCCGCTGGCCCTCTCCCCTGCCCTCTCCCGCAAGCGGGCGAGGGAGTTCATGCGGGATCGAGGGATCGAGGGATCGAGGGATCGAGGGATCGAGGGATCGAGGGATGTAGGGATGTAGGGATGTAGAGCGCGGTGTTGGCATGAACTCCCTCGCCCCCCGCGAGGGGGGAGAGGGCAGGGGAGAGGGGGCGGTCCGCCGGGCAGCAGCCCCGACTGCATGTCGGTGGGACAATCCGCCGCTTGATCCTCCCCGGGCGCCGCGGCGCCCGCTTGCTCAAGCTGCCCACGATGTCCGAGTCTGCCTATCACCTGTTCCTGCCCTGCGCCGCTGGCGTTGAAGACTGGCTGGAGGACGAGGTGCGCAGCCTGCTGTCCCCGTCCGAATGCCTGCAGGGGCCGAAGGCCTTCCGAGGCGGCGTCGGCCTGTACGGCACGATGGACGCGGCGATGCGCCTGAACCTGCACAGCCGCCTGGCCCAGCGCGTCCTGATCGAGGTCGCCCGGGAGGAATACCGCCACGAGGACGACATCTACGCCATCGCCCGCACGGTGGACTGGACGCGCTGGATCACGCCGCGCCAGACGCTGCGCGTGGACACCACGGCGCAGCGCTCGCCGCTGCGCAGCCTGAACTTCGCGACGCTGCGCGTGAAGGACGCCGTCTGCGACCTGCTGCGCGAGGACACCGGCGAGCGCCCGAGCGTCGACACGCGCTGGCCTGACCTGCCGCTCCAACTGCACCTCACCGAGGACCTGGCGACCGTCTACGTCGACAGCTCCGGCGAGCCGCTGTTCAAGCGCGGCTGGCGCGAGGACAAGGGCGATGCGCCGCTGAAGGAGACGCTGGCCGCGGCGATGCTGGCCGCGGCGGGCTGGAAGGGCGCTCGCGATCAGGGCGGCGCGCTGCACGACCCCTGCTGCGGCTCCGGCACCATCCCGGTCGAGGCGGCGACCATCGCCTGCAACATCGCGCCGGGGATCCAGCGGCGCTTCGCGTTCGAGAAGCTCAAGCCCTTCCAGCCGCTGCTGCCCGCCTGGCGCGCGATGAAGGAAGCGGCCCGCGCCGCCGAGCGCGCGCCCGAGGTGCCGATCTTCGCCAGCGACGTGTCGTTCCGGATGGTCGACTTCGCGCGCCGCAACGCCGAGCGCGCGGGTGTGGCGCAGTACATCCAGTTCAACGGCGGCGACGCGCTGGAGCGTCCGGCCCCCAAGCTCCCTGATGACATGCCCGGCACGCTGATGCTGAACCCGCCCTACGGCGAGCGCATCGAGGTGCGCGGCAAGGCCGGCGCGCACCGCGCCGATGGCGGCGCGCTGTCCGAGGAGCGCGACGCTGGCGACGACTTCTTCCCGCGCCTGTCCGCGCACTGGAAGCGCGCCTACACGCAGCACGAGGCCGGATGGACCGCCTGGCTGCTGTGTCCCGAGATGAAGCTGCCCAGCAAGATGCGCCTGAAGGAGTCGCGCCGCATCCCGATGTGGAACGGCCCGATCGAATGCCGGCTGTTCAAGTTCGATCTGGTCGCCGGCTCGGCGCGTAAGCAGAACCCCGGGAACGCTGACTCCGACGAATAACTTCGGCGGGTGGGGGCCTCCTTGTGGGGGATGGGGTCGCCCCCTACGATGCGATTTCTTTCCGAGGGAATGACCGAGATGATTCACGCCGAACTTGGACCCGACCTGGAGGCCATCGTGCTGAATCTGATCGAGAGCGGAAAGTATTCGTCGCGCACGCAGGTGCTGCGCGACAGCGAGGAGTTGAAGGACTGGCGGGAGGCGCAACTGCGCGCTTTCGATGCCTCCATCGAGCGCGGCCTCGCGGAGATCAAGGCTGGCGGAGGCGTGCCCGCTGAAGACGCCTTCGAGCGTCTGTTCAAGAAGTACCCGGATCTTCGTTGACCGGTACGCATGCAAGTCCGCCTCTTGACTGAGGCGTCGGCAGATCTAGAGGACATTTCGACCTACATCCGCAGGAGCAGCCCAGCGCGGGCCCGCAGCTTCATTCACGAGTTGCTGGGGAAGATCCGTGGACTGTCTTCCATGGCGGAGTGCTTTCGCGTGATTCCGCGCTACGCCGCAAGCGGGTTGCGCAGGCGCATCCACAAGCCGTATCAGATCTTCTACATCGCCGATGTCGCACAGGGTGTCGTTCACGTCGTGCGCGTCCTGCACACGTCCCGCGATACCGCCCCTTTACTTCTTCACTTCGAATGAGGTCGCCATCGTGACCGACATGAATTCAAGCCATCGCGCGGTCCTGTTGCGCGCCTTCAATGAATCGGTTGACCGAGCGGTCGCAGACCTGCGCGCTGGTCGGGGCATCCCGCTCGACGAAGCATTCGCCACGTTGCGAGCGGAATTTCCTCACCTGAGGCGGGAGGGAATCAATGCAGTTCGCTCAACGCCAGCCACCCCAGCACCGCCAGCGGCGCCGTATCCGCCCGCAGGATCCGCGGACCCAGCTTCGCGGCGTTGAAGCCGCGTGCGCGGGCCGATTGCTCCTCGGCCTCGCTGAGGCCGCCTTCCGGGCCGCTGAGGACCACGATGCGTCTCGCATCGGCCGCCTCACTCGCTTTCGGTACCAGCGCCGACAGCGGCTGCGCGGCCACCGGGCTCAGCAGCCATCGCTGCTCCTGCGCATCAGCAGGCAACTCGGCCAGCCACTGCGCCAGCGTCTTCACCGCCACGACCTGCAGCGGCCTGGAACGTCCGCATTGCTCGGCCGCCGCGATCGCGACACCCTGCCAGTGCGCCCGCTTCTTCTCCGCGCGGTCTCCCGTCAGCCGCAGCACCGAGCGCTCGCTCATCAGCGGCTGGATCGCCACCGCGCCCAGCTCGCAGGCCTTCTCGACGATGCCGTCCATCCGGTCGTTCGCCGGCATCACGACCGCCAGCGTCACCGCGCGCCGCAGCTCCCGATCGACCGCCTGCCGCGACTTCAGCGCGACTCGCACCTCGCTGCGGCCCATCGCGGTGACCGCCGCGGTCCATTCGTCGCCGCTGCCGTCGAACAGCGTGACCTCATCGCCGGGCTGCAGCCGCAGCACCTGGACATGGCGCGCCGCGCCAGGCGGCAGCGCCAGTTCAGCCTCGAGCCCCGCCGCCGTGAGCGGCTGCTCGACAAACAACCTCGCCGCCAAGCCTCACCCCTTGAGCGTCTTCACCCAGCCGGCAAACGCCGTCATCACCTTGCCCAGGAAGGCTTCGGTCTCCGGCTTCGCCAGGCTGCCGTCCTCCTTGAACATGTCGGAGGCGCCGCCCAGATAGACCTCCGGCGAGGGCAGCAGCGGCGCGTTCAGGCAGGCCAGCACCTGGCGCAGGTGGTGGTGGGCGCCGAAGCCGCCCAGCGCGCCCGGCGACAGCGTGATCACCGCCGCGGGCTTGCCGTCGAAGGCGTTCTGCCCGTACGGCCGCGACCCCACGTCCAGCGCGTTCTTCAGCACGCCGGGGATCGAGCGGTTGTATTCCGGGCTCACGAACATCACCGCGTCCGCCGCCTTGATGGCCTTGCGGAACTCGACCCAGGCCGCCGGCGGCTCGGCCGCGTCGTCGTCGTTGTAGAAGGGCAGCTGGCCGATCTCGACGATCTCCAGGCTCAGCTCGGGCGGTGCCAGCTTGGCCAGCGCGAGGGCCAGCTTGCGGTTGAACGAGGCCTTGCGCAGGCTGCCGACCAGCACCGCGACACGATAAGAGGTGGACATGTGAAAGCTCCCAACAAGAAAACGACCGCCTCGGGCGGCGGTCCGGTTCAGTTGAAGCCCAGTGTCGCACGCAGCTCGTGCGCCGCGGCGTCGCCCTTGGTGGCGCGCACCCGGTCGATGATGTCCAGCGCCAGCGTCTGCAGCTGGGCCATGTCGGCGCATTGCTCGACCTCAAGCGCCAGCTTGTAGCCCTTGAGCAGCCCCTGCTGCTTGGCGAAGTTGTTCAGCGCGGTGTACAGCTGCGTGTAGTCCAGCGAGGAACTCGGCGCCCCCGCCAGTCGCGACGGCGCCGGCCGCGAGGCCGAGCCTCCCGCGCGCGTCGCCGGCCCCGGCACGGAGCCGCTCATCGGCATCGACGCCGGCGCGCCCGCGGTGACCTTCACCAGCCGGTGCTGCACCAGCAGTTCCAGATCCCCCGGCGCGGCGCCCTGCACCATCGCCAGCCATTCCCCGCCGGTCTTGCTGGCGTCGATCACCAGCAGGAGATTGCGAGCCACCCGCGCCTGCACCAGCGCGCGTGACTTGATCTCCGACCTCCCGGCCTCGGTCTTCTCGTAACGTTCTTCGAGCACGGTCTTGTCTCCTCTCCCAGGAGGGCGAACTGTAGGCCGTGACGGGCGCGTTACGCCCGCGAGCATTCCCCGAAACTGCTACCGACTGCTACTTTTTGTCACGCAGTTCACGCCGCAGCACCTTGCCCACCGGGGTCTTGGGCAGTTCGGTGCGGAACTCGATGATGCGCGGACGCTTGTAGCCGGTCAGGTTGGCCTCGCAGAAGGCCTTCACGTCGGCCTCGGTCAGCGCGGGGTTGCGCCGCACGATCACGACCTTGACGGTCTCGCCGGCCTTCTCGTCGGGCACGCCGACGGCGGCGCATTCCAGCACGCCCGGCATCTGCGTCAGCACGTCCTCGATCTCGTTCGGATAGACGTTGAAGCCGCTCACCAGGATCATGTCCTTCTTGCGGTCGACGATGCGGAAGAAGCCGCGTTCGTCCACCGTGCCGATGTCACCGGTGCGGAAGAAGCCGTCGGCGGTCATGACCTTGGCGGTCTCGTCCGGACGCTGCCAGTAGCCCGCCATCACCTGCGGTCCGCGGATCGCGATCTCGCCGGCGCCGCCGGCCGGGACTTCGTTGCCGTCGTCGTCCAGCAGCTGGACCTCGGTGCCGGGCAGCGGCAGGCCGATCGAGCCGGTGTAGGCCGTGCTGTCGGTCGGGTTGCAGCAGGCCACCGGCGAGGTCTCGGACAGGCCATAGCCCTCGACGATCGGGCAGCCGGTCTTCTCCAGCCACAGCCGCGCCGTGGCCTGCTGCACCGCCATGCCGCCGCCCACCGAGATCACCAGCCCGCTCCAGTCCACCGTGTTGAACTGCGCGTGGTTGGCCATCGCCATGAAGAGCGTGTTGACCGCCGGGAAGCTGTGGATCTTGTGGTGGCTGAGTTCCTTGAACACCGCCGGCAAGTCACGCGGATTGGGGATCAGCACGTTGCAGCCGCCCACCCGCATCGACAGCATCAGGTTGGTGGTGAATCCGAAGATGTGATACAGCGGCAGCGCGCAGACGCTCATCAGCTGCTCGCCGGCGGGGATCTTCTTCAGCGCCGGCTGGTACCAGGCCTCGCACTGCAGCGTGTTGGCCACCAGGTTGCGATGCAGCAGCACCGCGCCCTTGGAGACGCCGGTCGTGCCGCCGGTGTACTGCAGCACCGCCAGGTCGTTGGGGCCGACGGACGGCCGCGTGTAGGTCTGGCCGCGGCCCTTGGCCAGCGCGTCGTTGAAGCGCACCGCCGAGGGCAGCTCGAAAGCCGGCACCAGCTTCTTGACCTTGCGCACCACGTAGTTGACGACCATGCCCTTGACGAAGCCGAGCATGTCGCCCATCGCGGCGAGCACCACGTGCCTGGTCGGCACATGCGCCATCACCTGCTGCAGCGTGGCGGCGAAGTTCTCGACGATGACGATCGCCTTGGCGCCCGCGTCCTTGAGCTGGTGCTCCAGCTCGCGCGGCGTGTACAGCGGGTTGACGTTGACGGCGACGAAGCCGGCGCGCAGCACCGCGGCCACGGCCACCGGATATTGCGGCACGTTGGGCATCATGATCGCGACGCGATCGCCCTTCTCCAGACCCAGGCCTTGCAGGTACGCGGCCAGCGCGCGCGAGGCCTCGTCGATCTGCGCGAAGCTGATCGTGCGGCCCAGCATCTTGTAGGCGGGACGCTCCGGAAACTGCTTGAACGCCGCTTCCATCAGCTCGACCAGCGAGGGATAGACATCCGCATCGATCGCGGGGGAACGCCCGCCGGATAGTGCTTCAGCCAGTTCTTCTCCATTGTTCTGTCTCCAAGGTACGGCGCGGATTCTCGCCGATCGACATGGGCGCCCCATCAGGGGATTCGATAGAACGCACAAAGTGGAGAGACGACTCCAGAACGCCCCCGGAAGGGGGGGAAGTCGCGTGTCATGGGGTCACGCGCAGCGGCAATCGCAGCAGCAGTTCGGTGCCGCCCTCCAGTGGGGCTTCCTCGGGCACGCGCCATTCGATGTCCGCCTGGATGCGCTCGGCGCGGCGCCGCATGCCGCGCAGGCCGTTGCCATGACGCAGGTCTGCCGCCAGGCCGCGGCCGTTGTCGACGATGGACAGCAACACCTGGCCCCGCGCCTCGTCGACGCGCGTGGCGAAGCGCACCCGCGTGGCGCCGGCGTGGTGGATCACGTTGCTGAGCGCTTCCTGCACGATGCGGATCAGTTCGCGGCCGCCAGTGCCGCGCAGTGTCGGCAGCAAGGGCACGTCGGAGAGCTGCCAATCGAGATCGAGGCCGGCATCGTGCAATCGCGGCGCCATGCGGTGGCGCAGGTTGGCCAGCAGCAGCGTCAGGTCGCCATCGGTGACGGCGAGCGCGTCGACGGTCAGACGCATCTCGCGGATGCAATCGTCCAGCTGCGACACCATCGAGGACGAAGGCACGCCGCGCTCGGCGCACAGGCGCGCGGTGACCAGCTGCGAGCCCAGGCCATCGTGCATCTCCTGCAGCAGGCGCTCGCGTTCCTGCGCGGCGCTGCGCTGGCGTTCGCTGTCCTGCAGGTCCTCCCAGCGGTCCTGCAGCTCGCGGGTGCGTTCGTCCAGCGCCTGCTGCAGCCGCACGCGGGCCAGCGCCTCCTCGCGCAGCGATCCGACGAAGCGCCGCTGCAGCGCGACGCCGGCGATCGCGATGAGCACCGCATGGCCGATGACATTGATGTCGACGACGCTCATCTGGCGCGACATCACCAGCGCGAAGGCGCTCACGTAGAGCCAGACCCAGGCCGACAGCGCGACCGCGCAGGCGCCGGCCAGATGGGCGCGGCGGCCGGAGGCCAGCGCGGCGCGCGCCGCGAGCGCGGCTGCGGCGGCCAGCACGGCGAGCCGGCTCCCGAGCGCCCACCAGGGCCAGGGATGGTGGAAATCGGTCCAGCTCCAGCCCAGCACGGCGGCCGCGCCGTCGATGACGATGCCCAGGCCGAGATACGCCGCGGCCATCCGTTCCGCCCAGCTCGCCGCCAGACCGGACAGCCGCGCCACGAGGAACAGCAGCAGCGCCTTCGAGAGCACGTCCGCCACGTCGAGCGCCACGCGCCACCAGGGCGCGGGGAACAGCGCGCCATTGAGCAGATAGGGAGACAGCAGCAGCGCGGTACACAGGCAGAAGACGCCGGTGACGCCGTAAAGCCATTCCTGGCGCAGCGCCAGCCAGACCATCAGCATGAAGGTGCCGATGACCAGGCCGGCCAGCGCGGTCGTCACGCGCGCCACCTGCCAGAAGCGGCGTCCTTCCTGCAACGCGCGGATCTGCGCCGCCGGTCCGAGCAGCGGCGCGGACAGCCCCGCGCCCTCGAAGCCGGGGCGCGCCAGACGCAGGCTCAGCCGATGGTCGCCGGCGGGCAGCAACGCCGGCGGGATGCTGACCTGCAGCCGCCGGCCCGCCAGCAGCAGGCCGCGCTGCGCGAGGTCGTCCTCGTCCTCGGACACATAGCCGACGCCCGGGCCGGAGGTCGCGATCAGCTGGCCATCGAGGTAGACGGTCGCCGCGGGCCGGTGCTGGATGACGAGCCAGTACGGCACCCGCGCCGGCTGCTCGAGCCGGAAGTCGAGCGCGAACCAGAGCGGTCCCGGCGCGTCGGTGTCGTGGATCTGGACCGGCAGGGCCACGACGTGACCGGGCGCGAGCGACACGCTGGGCGTCGTCGGCGCCGTCGCCGGCATCGGTGTCGGCGTCGTGGTCGGCTCCAGCGGACGGGACACGAGGGCCGAGGCGGCAGGGGCCGGCGCGGCCGGGTCCAGCAAGGCGCCGCGCACCTGCGCGGGATCGAACGCGTCGCCCGGAAGCAGCCGCGCCTCAGCCAGCCGCAGCACCTGCGGCGGCATCGCGGTGCCGTACTGCTGCGAGAACAGATGCACGGCGCCCAGCAGCAGCAGCGGCAGCGCGACCAGCAGCGCGAGCCGGCGCATCACCGCCGCCGAACTGGCCGGTGGCGCCGCCATCGTGCGAGAGAACACCGCCAAAGTTGCCCTCCCCGGCATCGCGCCGACACCATCGCCACAAGGAAGGACCGGCCCCGCGATGGGGCCGGCCGCGGCCGATGCTAGGCCAAAGGGGGAAGGGGGGACAACACCTTGGACATAGGGGCCTGAGCCCCCCTTGGCGTCAGATCACGGCGGTCTGGGCGTAGAGCTCGAAGTCGAAGCGCGTCATCACGCTCGAGTTGCCCGCCTGGTCGATCTGCTGGAGGAACACGGACATCTTGCCCACCTCGCCTGGAGGCAGCTTGATGTCGTTCATCGTGATCGTGTCCGAGCTGCCCCCTTCGTAGTACTCCTTGCCGTTGAGGACGGCTTTCAACCACCACTTCGCGTGCGGCTCCAGGTTGCTCACGCGCAGGGTGCCGTCGGAAGTGATCCTGTCGACGTTGGACCAGCCGGTGTCGTTGACGAGTCGCACCGTCGGCGCAGCCGGCCGGACGTTGTCCAGCGTGAACGAGCGCTCGTTGATCGTCACGTTGCCAGCCTGGTCCTGCTGCCGGACGTACAGCGTGTGAAACCCGTCGATCAGGTCCTGGGTGCGGACCACGGTGCCGTATTCCGCGTCCGTGCGCCAGGACTGGCCATCCCAGCTGAAGGCCCAGCCGGGATCGGCGGCCACGGTGATGGCCCCGTGCGCCATGTGCGGCTGGGTGGTGAACGGGCCATTGACCGGCGGGTCGACGGGCAGCCGGATCGACGCGTCGGTCGGCGGCGACAGGTCCACGTTGACGGTGACGCGGCTGGCCTCGCTGGTGTTGCCCGCCACGTCGATCTGGCGCAGCCAGACCTGCTGCTCGCCCTCCTTGCCGACGTCCAGGCCGCGCACGCCGGCACCGGTGCCGGAGAGCCAGTTCGTGCCGTCGAGGCTGTATTGCCAATGCGCGCTGCCTTCCAGGCCGCCGACGTGGATCTCGCCAGTGCGTCCGAGCCAGCCGTTCGATGGCGCCGAGGGGGTCGGCGCATCGGGTGCCAGCGTGTCGAGCTCGAACGACAGCCGGCTCGACACGCTGCGATGGCCGCGCGCATCGAACTGCTCGACGATCAGGTCCTTGCGCCCGTCCGCGCCGAAGGCCGGTGCCGCGATGCGGTCGCCGCTTCCCGCGGCCCACGTCGCGCCGCCATCCAGGCTGTAGCGCCACTGCCCATTCGCGAGCAGACCGTCGACCTGGACGTCCGCGCGCGAAGTGATCCGGTCGTCGGCCGCCACGCCAGTGTCGGCCGCCAGGCGCGGACGCGGCGCCGGCACATCGGGGTCGGGCTCGGCGTTGGGGTCCGGGGTGATGGGCTGCTCCGGCTTCGGATCGGGATCGCCGCCGGGCTTGGGGTCTTCGGGCTTGGGGTCCTCGGGCCGGGGTTCGTTCGGCTTGGACGGATTCGAGCCGTCATCCGGCTTGGAGGGATCCGGCTTGGACGGACCCGGATGCGAGGGGTCCGGCTTCGACGAGTCGGGCTTTGACGTGTCCGGCTTGGACTCCGGGCCCGTGCCCGAGGTGTCCGGCTGCGGATGCGGCTTGTCCTCGGGCTTCGACGTTCCGGGGCCGGGTGGCTCGGTCGAGGTCGCTGGCGGCTTTCCGTCCGAACTCGCGGCCGACACCGCGACGGTCGCCGCGCCGCCGACCCCCAGCAGACCGAGCGCGGACGCGAGCAGCGCGCTGGACCGATCCTGCCGGGGCAGATCGTGGGCCTCGGGGGCCGCGGCATCAACGGCCGCGGGGCCGGCGGGCGCAGCGTCGGCGGGCTCGCGCTGCGGTGCCGCGTGCGCGTCGGCGCGCTGGGCCGCGTCGTCGCGGGTGCCGGGTTCAGCGGGTGCGGACTCGTCGAGCCCGGTCTCGTCACGAGACCGGCGCGGCGCGGCGCCGGGCTCCCGCGTCCAGGTCAGGGCGGCGCGAACGCGGGACGGCAAATCAAAGGGAATTGGCATGGCAATCAGACTGCGATGGAGGGATGCCGCAGTCTGTTCAAGCCGTCCCGGTCCTGCATCGGCCTTCACCAGTGGGAATGCCGATCACCTCCCACCACATTCGGTCAGCCGCCTACCGGAAGTGGTGGAAGCTGCACGAAAGCCGCCGCACATCGCCCGGGCTCGGCCGGCGGCGATTCACTACTCCACCGCCTTGACCATGTCCTCGACCACCTTCTTCGCGTCACCGAAGACCATCATGGTCTTGTCCATGTAGAAGAGTTCGTTGTCCAGGCCCGCGTAGCCCGCCGCCATCGAGCGCTTGTTGACGATCACGGTGCGCGCCTTGTACGCCTCGAGGATGGGCATGCCGAAGATCGGACTGCCCTTCTGCAGCGCGGCGGGGTTCACCACGTCGTTCGCGCCCAGGATGATGGCCACGTCGGTCTGGCCGAACTCGGCGTTGATGTCCTCCATCTCGTGGACCTGGTCGTACGGGACCTCGGCCTCGGCGAGCAGCACGTTCATGTGGCCCGGCATGCGGCCCGCGACCGGATGGATCGCGTAGCGGACGCTGACGCCCTTCTCGATCAGCTTCTGCGCCAGCTCCTTGACCGCATGCTGGGCGCGCGCCACGGCCAGACCGTAGCCGGGGACGATGATCACGCTCTCGGCGTTGCCCAGGACGAAGGCGGCGTCGTCCGCGCTGCCGCTCTTGACGTTGCGCTGCTGCGTGGCGCCGGTGGCGGCGCTGGCTTCGGCGCCGAAGCCGCCCAGGATCACGTTGAAGAACGAGCGGTTCATCGCCTTGCACATGATGTAGCTCAGGATCGCGCCCGAGCTGCCCACCAGCGAGCCGGCGATGATCAGCATGCTGTTGTTGAGCGAGAAGCCGATGCCCGCGGCGGCCCAGCCGGAGTAGCTGTTGAGCATCGAGACCACGACCGGCATGTCGGCGCCGCCGATCGGGATGATCAGCAGCACGCCCAGCGCGAAGCCCAGCAGCGCCACGAGGATGAAGTCCGTGGCGCTCTGCGAATGCCAGAAGCCGAAGATGAAGAAGGCCGAGGCCAGTCCCAGCAGCGCGTTGAGCCAGTGCTGGCCGGCGAAGGTCACCGGCGCGCCCTGGAACAGGCGGAACTTGTACTTGCCGCTGAGCTTGCCGAAGGCGATCACCGAGCCGGAGAAGGTCACCGCGCCGATGAAGCAGCCCAGCGCCAGTTCGACGCGGTTGCCGCCGGGAATCGGATCGCCATGCGGCGCGATGCCGAAGGCATGCGGCTCGACCACCGCGGCGCCCGCGATGCACACGGCCGCCAGGCCGATCATGCTGTGCATGAAGGCGACGAGCTCCGGCATCTTGGTCATCTCGACGCGCCTGGCCATGACGGTGCCGATGCCGCCGCCGATGACCAGGCCGCCCAGCACGTAGCCCAGGCCCAGCGCCTGTCCGCCGGCGAGCTTGAGGATCAGCGCGCCGGTGGTCAGCACGGCGATCGTCATGCCGGCCATGCCGAAGACATTGCCGCGGATGGAGGTGGTCGGATGCGAGAGGCCCTTGAGCGCCTGGATGAAGCAGACGCTGGCGACCAGATACAACAGCGTGACAAGGTTCATCGACATATGCATGTGGCCCCCTCGGTCGATGGGTACATCGCCCGATCCCCCGAGGGGATCCGGGCCGGCTTGGGAGCGGCCCGGCGCTCGGCCCGGCGCGCTATGAAGCAAGGACGCATCACTGCTTCGTGTCCCGCTTCGGTTCCTTCTTCTTGAACATCTCCAGCATCCGCCTCGTCACGAGGAAGCCGCCGAAGACGTTGACCGCGGCGAGGGCCACGGCGAAGGTGCCCATCGCCTTGCCCAGCGGGGTCTCGGTGAGCGCGGCGGCAAGCATCGCGCCGACGATGACGATGGCGGAGATGGCGTTGGTCACGGCCATCAGCGGCGTGTGCAGCGCGGGGGTGACGGTCCAGACGACGTGGTAGCCGACGTAGATGGCCAGCACGAAGATCGTCAGGTTGATCAGGGTGGGGGAGACGGCGTCCATGGGGAGAGCTCCTTCGGCCTTCAAGCCTTGCGCAGCACCTGGCCCTGATGGGCGACGAGGCAGGCGGTGACGATGTCGTCGTCGGGCGGGAGGGCGAAGCCGCCCTCCTTCGTCAGGACCAGCTTGAGGAAGTCGAGCACGTTGCGCGCGTAGAGCGCGGACGCGTCGGCCGCCACCAGCGAGGGCAGGTTGGTCTCGCCCACCAGCGTGACGCCGTGCTTGCGCACGGTCTGGCCGGGCTCGGTGAGCGGACAGTTGCCGCCGGCGGGCGCGGCGATGTCCACGATCACGGAGCCGGGTTTCATCGCGCGGACCATCTCCTCGGTGACCAGCACCGGCGCCGGGCGGCCGGGGATCAGCGCGGTGGTGATGACGATGTCGGCCTGGGCGACGCGCTTGGCGACCTCCACCTGCTGGCGCTGCAGCCAGCCCGGCGGCATCGGGCGGGCGTAGCCGCCGACGCCTTCGGCGGCCTGGCGTTCCTCGTCGGTTTCGTAGGGCACGTCGATGAACTTGGCGCCAAGCGATTCGACCTGCTCCTTCACGGAAGGGCGGACGTCGGAGGCCTCGATGACGGCGCCGAGCCGCTTGGCGGTGGCGATCGCCTGCAGTCCCGCGACGCCCACGCCCAGCACCACGACGCGCGCGGCCTTGATGGTGCCGGCGGCGGTCATCAGCATCGGGAACAGGCGCTGGTAGTGGAAGGCGGCCAGCATCACCGCCTTGTAGCCGGCCAGGTTGGCCTGGCTGGAGAGCACGTCCATGCTCTGCGCGCGGGTGGTGCGGGGGGCCGCCTCCAGCGCGAAGGCGGTCAGCTGCGCGTCGGCCAGGCGCTGCAGGCCGTCGCGGTCGAACGGATTGAGCATGCCGGCCAGCACGGCGCCGGGCTTGAACAGCGGCAGCTCGGACGGCTCCGGCGGCCGGACCTTGAGCACGAGCTCGCAGCCGAAGGCGGCCTCGCGGCTGACCAGCTCGGCGCCGGCGGCGGCATAGGCCTCGTCGGTGACGCTGGCGTTGAGCCCGGCGCCCTGCTGCACGCGCAGGGTGTGGCCCTGGGCGACGAGCTTCTTGACGGTCTCCGGCGTCGCGGCGACGCGCGCTTCCCCCGCCGCAATTTCCTGCGGCACACCGATCAGCATCTGGAATCCCTCCATCCTGAATCAGGGTCGGGGCGAGCTTACCCGGGGATTCAAGGCGGGCGAGGCTCGCCCGGGACAGGGGTTTTCACCGAGAAACTGCCTGGGCAACGAGGGGCCGGCATCCGGCAATCCCCTGGCAAACCTGTTTCGAGTGGTGAACTAGAGTCATCGCAGGGAGTCAACGTGGCGTTAAATGACGACTCGAAAGACGGCTCGAAAGGAGTCAGACCATGATCAAGAAGATGCTTCTGTGCAGCGCGTTGGTGACGGCTGCCCTGGTGCCGATGGCGTCGCGGGCGGCGGATGTGGGGGTGTCGGTGTCCATCGGGGAGCCGGGCTTCTACGGGCAGATCGACATCGGCAACGTGCGGCCGCAAGTCGTGTACGAGCGGCCCGTGCTGGTCGAGCGCGTGCCCGCGCCGATGCCGGCGGTTTATCTGCGGGTGCCGCCGGGGCATGAAAAGAACTGGGCCAAGCATTGCGCGCGATATAACGCCTGCGGCCGGCCGGTGTATTTCGTGCGCGATGGCTGGTATCGCGATGTGTATGCGCCGCAATATCGCCGGGAGCACACCGAATATCGCTGGCGCGAAGATGGCCGCCGGGATTGGCGCGATGACGACGATCGCGGCCACGGCAAGGGTCACGGCCGCGGACGCGGTCACGACAAGGACCGCGACGATGACCGCGGCCACGGACACGGCCGAGGCAACTGAGCCTCTCGATGAACAAAAGAAAACCCCGGCAAGCCGGGGTTTTCTGTTTTCAAGCGGGACGAATCAGATGACCGTCTGGCCGCCGTTGTAGAGGATTGTCACTTGCGGTTGCGCGGCGTAGGAGCCCAAATCAACCACGAGGAAGTCTTTGGAATCGGTGGCCGGATCTCCCGTCAAGTTGATGCTGAATTGATATCCGGAATTGGATGACCCGGCTCCCATTGTTCGAATGTAGTCGGACACATTGGCGCCATTAGGAATAGCCAGCACAGCGCTCAAGTCGATCGCATCCCCCTGGCTCTTGTCGTAGCCGACGAGGGACAGTTTCTTCCCGTCCGCGGCATTGACCTTGAATTTGTCCATGCCGCCGGTGCCGGTAAAGAGCGTGGGATCGGAATTCGTCGCTCCATGGACGCCCGAAATGTCCTCCGGCTGCAGCGTGAAATCGAAATGCGTCGCGGCGCTTTCCTTCTTGCCGGCATTGACCTGCACCACCTGCACGTTCTTGATGCCCGATACGCCGCCAAACTCGCTCGCGGCAATCTGATTACTGGAACTGCCGTCCTTCCAAGTCACGCCGTTGTCGACGCTGTATTTCCAGGTCATTCCGTTCACCAAACCGTTGACGCGCAGCGTGGCATCGTTGGTAATACCGTCCTGGGGGAGGCCCGAATCGGAAATTAGCTCAACAGTCGGGGCCGGCGGCGGCGCAAATTTTGCCGTTCCAGAAATGTACTTGGTAAAGGTTGGACTCGGGTTTCCCGCAGGGTCAAAGTACCTGAGCACGATCGCGGCTCGATCCACATCTATTGAAAGTTGTTCATAAAAGTCAAAGGTACCGGATCGAAGATCCTGCCACTTTCCATCACCCAGTGACCACTGAATTCGCCGCTCAAAAAACTGAAAATCATCGAAGTAGTCAACGCGCACCGTGGTCCCTTTAATATCGAATTCCTTGTTGGGCGCCAATCCATCGTAACCGGGGACAAAGATCGCGAAGGGCCAGTAGGTCGGGGGCATGGTGTCCAGGGTAAAGCTCAGCGTCGCGCGCTCACTTTCCGCTCCATGCTTGCCAATCTGCGTGACAAGCACAGTTTTCTCGCCGTCAGCCCCAAATTCAGAGCCGGCAATTTTCCATTCTGAATTCCCTTCTTTCCATGTCGTGCCGCCGTCAACGCTGTACTTCCATGTCGCGCCGGGCACCAGCCCAGTCACCGTCAAGTCGGCCTGATTGGTGAGCCGGTCGTCGGCAAACCAGCCGGAATCGACGGTGAGGACGACCGTCGGAGCGGGGGGAGGGGTGGTTGGTTCTTCGGGTTTGGGCGGTTCCACGTCCGGTTTGGGCGTATCGGGCGGAGGCTTTTGCCCGTCTTCCGGCTTCGGTGTTTCCGGCTTCGGAGCTTCCGGCTGTGGCGGTTGCTGGTTGTCCGGCTTGGGCGTTTCGGGAGCCGGCGGATGCCCGTCACCGGGCTTTGGCGGTTCAGGCTGGGGCCGGGGAATCTCCGGCTTGGGGAGTTCCGCGGCGGGTGGTTTCAAGTCTCCCGACTTCGCACCGCTTCCGCCGCTGGCGGCGACGGCGGCAAGCCCGATTGCTCCAAGCGCCACACCGCCCATCACCAGCCCGGACGAGCCACCGGCCGCGCCGGGCACTCCGGCCTCGGCGGAGGCCGCCATCTCTCCCTCCATCGCGGCTGGCGCGTTCACCGCGTTCACCGCCGGCGCTTCGGCCGGAGCCGCCGCTTCGCCGGGCGTCAGCGCCTGTTCCTCATCGAGTGCATCCAGTCGCCGCCCCGCGGGCTGCCCTTGACCGTGGAGCTGTTGCGCGGCGACCTGCCGCAGTTGCTTGATTCGCGTCATGACGCCTGGCCTTTGCCGAGTTGAAAACCCGGCAGTCTTCCGACATGAATCGCCGGTGGCATCAGCCTTCATGCATTCATTTCCGGGCGTCTCTCACCTGTTTATGGGATATCAGCCCCTGCTTCTGCGCCCAGTTCGCCGCCAGGTGTCACCCGACCCCCTCACAATGCGGCCCCGTTCCCACATCGAGGCGGCGTTCCCCGGCATCCCCCGCCGCGGACCAGCCGCCCATCAGGAAGGACCATGACCGAACGATTCAAGCCCAGCGTGACCGTGGCCGCCGTGATCGAACAGGACGGCCGTTACCTGCTGGTGGAGGAGCTGACCCGCGACGGGCTGCTGCTCAACAACCCCGCCGGCCATCTCGAACAGGCCGAATCTGTCATCGACGCCGTCAAGCGCGAAGTCCTCGAGGAAACCGCCCGGCCGTTCACGCCGGACGCCTTCCTCGGCGTCTACCTGTCGCGTTTCCTGCGCCCGGACCGCGGCGACGACGTCACCTACGTCCGTCTGGCCTTCACCGGCCGCGTCGGCGACCAGATCCCGGACCGCCCCTTCGACGAGCCCATCCAGCGCACCCTGTGGCTGACGCTGGACGAGATCCGCGCCAGCCGCGAGCGCCATCGCAGCCCGCTGATCCTGCAGTGCGTCGAGGACCACGCCGCCGGGCGCCGCTTGCCGCTCGAGGCCGTCAGCGCCCATGCCTCGATCTACGCGCCCAAGGCCTGGCCGCACTGAGCGCACCGGCCGCACCGACGACAGTGCCCGCGCTGACGCGGCGGCTCGCCCTCAGAGCGTCATCGCGGCGCTCGTCGCCTGCTCGCTGTGCAGCGGCTCGCGCCGGCAGGCTTCCAGCTCGTTGACCGCGCAGCGCGCCAGCGTCAGCAGCGACTCCCGCTGACGCTCCCGCAGCCGGCGCGGCAGCCGGTCCATCACGCACAGGCTGCCGACCGCCTCCCCGGTGGCCAGCGACAGCGGCACCGTCGCGTAGAAGCGCACGTAGGGCGCGCCCTGCACCAGCGGATGGTCGAGGAAGCGCGTGTCACGCCAGGTGTCCGCCACCTCGTGCAGGCCGCGGTGATGCATCAGATGGGAACAGAACCCGCGAGTGCGCGGCATCAGACGCAGGTTCAGGCCCGAGTTGCCGATCAGCCGCAGCTGCTCGCCATCCACCAGCCCCACGGCCGCCATGCCGCAGCCGCTGATGTCGCAGGCCAGATCCGCCAGTTCGTCGAAAGAGGCGTGCCCGCGCGGCGGCACGTCCAGGCCGTCGACCGCCGCCTGGCGCTCGTGTTCATCGGTCTGCAGCGGCGCCAGCCAGCTCTGCAGCAGCATCAGCGTGTCCTCGGTCTGATGGCTCTTGTCGAAGAAACCGGAGATGCCGTGCTCCGCGCAGGCGCGCCGCATTTCCTCGTAATAGCTGTTGCTCAGCACGATCACCCGCGCGCCCAGGCCCAGCTGCCGCATCGCGCGCAGCACCCGCAGGCCGCTGCCCGGCTGCAGCGCCAGATTCATCAGCACCGCGTCGGGCTGCGTCTGCGCGATCACCTCGATCGCGGACTGCTCGCAGGCCGCCTCGCCCACCACGCGGATCCGGCGCTCCCGCGCCAGCAGCGCCCGCAGCTGGGCCCGGATGGTGATCGATCCTTCGACGATGACGACGTTCATGGCGGGTCTCCCTGTTGCATCCAGTTTCGTGCGGCTGCCGTCCCGGAATCAGTCGGCGTTGCCGGGAGCCGCTGTGCGGGGCGGCGCTGACCGCTTGTCAGCCTTCCCCCTACACGGCGGCCCTTCCCGAACCTTTGGGACAATCGCGCCCCATGAATCCCAAGAAGCAACGCATCGTCGTCGGGCTCTCCGGCGGCGTTGATTCCGCCGTGTCCGCCTGGCTGCTGAAGCAGGCGGGCCATGAGGTCGTCGGCATCTTCATGAAGAACTGGGAAGACGACGACGACAGCGAGTACTGCTCCTCCAACATCGATTTCGTCGACGCGGCCGCGGTGGCCGACGTCATCGGCATCGAGATCGAGCACGTGAATTTCGCCGCCGAGTACAAGGACCGCGTCTTCGCCGAGTTCCTGCGCGAGTACCAGGCCGGCCGCACGCCCAACCCGGACGTGCTGTGCAACGCCGAGATCAAGTTCAAGGCCTTCCTCGACCACGCGATGCGCCTGGGGGCCGAGAAGATCGCCACCGGCCACTACGCCCGCGTGCGCGAGCTGGATGACGGCACGGCGCAGCTGCTCAAGGGCCTGGATCCGCTGAAGGACCAGAGCTACTTCCTGCACCGGCTCAACCAGGCGCAGCTGCGCAAGACGGTGTTTCCGGTCGGCCACCTGCCCAAGACCGAGGTCCGCCGCCTGGCCGAGGAGATCGGCCTGCCCAATGCGAAGAAGAAGGACTCGACCGGCATCTGCTTCATCGGCGAGCGCCCGTTCCGCGAGTTCCTCAACCGCTACCTGTCCCACAAGCCGGGCCCGATCAAGGACGAGCGCGGCCGCAAGCTGGGCGAGCACGTCGGCCTGTCCTTCTACACGCTGGGCCAGCGCCAGGGCCTGGGCATCGGCGGCGTGAAGGACAAGGGCGCGCCGCGCGGCGGCGGCGAGCACGAGCCCTGGTTCGTCGCCCGCAAGGACCTGGAGACCAACACGCTGATCGCCGTCCAGGGCCACGATCACCCGCTGCTGCAGAGCCGCAGCCTGATCGCGCAGGACCTGAGCTGGACCGGCGCGGCGCCGGGTTTCGGCGGCTTCGGCGCCAAGACGCGCTACCGCCAGGCCGACGCCGCCTGCGCGCTGACCCCCGGCGCCCAGAGCATCCGGCTGGACTTCCCGCAGCCGCAGTGGGCCGTCACGCCCGGCCAGAGCGCGGTGCTCTACGACGGCGAGGTCTGCCTGGGCGGCGGCGTGATCTCGGAAGCGATCGCCTGAGCGGCCGCCCATCCTGCGGCTCGTCCTGCGGCTCATCCGGCAGCTCATCCAGCGATTCGGGGCGCTCGTCGCATGGCGGGAACCGCTGGCGCGGCAGTCCCATGACAATGCGCACCGTCCCTGCCGGAAGTCGCCCGGGTTGATCGCGTCGATCCCCAGCGCGCCGGCAGGTCCGTGACCTGCCCCCTTGGATCGCCCTTGGACCGCCCCCTGGATCGCCTGCTCGCCCGCATCGCCCAGCCCGCCTTCGTGCTGCGCATTGCCGCCCTCGCGATCTGCCTGCTGGAACTGGGCTCGGCGATCTGGGGCCTGATGGGCAACGCGACCGAGCCCTACGACGGCGTGCTCGCCAGCCTCTATCGCCGTGTCGGCGGCACCACCCACGACGCGCCCTTCGTGCTCACCTGCCTGGGGCTGGTGATGCTGTTCGCGTGGCAGTTCTGGCAACTGGCGCGCCAGCAGCACCTGGACCTGCCGCCGCGCGATGCGATGTCCCGCGTGCTGCTGCTGGACCTGCTGGCGCTGCTGGTCACGCCCGGGCTGCCCTTCCTGGTCACGGTGCTGGCCGCGCTGCTGCTGAACGTGCGGCGCGCCTTCAACTTCGCGCTGGCGCAGGTGGTCGTCAACGTCGCGCTGTACTGGCTGCTGCCCAGCGAGGCCCAGCGCCTGGAGCAGCTCCAGCCCGACATGCCCTGGTGGGTGAACAGCGTGGGGCTGGCGATGTCGATGGTGGCGCTGCACGGCATGGCCTTCGGGCTGGGCCGGCTGGCCGCGGCCGAGGGCGAACGGCGGCGCTGGTTCCAGGCCATGCTGGCCGAGAAGGAATCGGGCGAGCGCCTGCAGCTGGAGCAACTGCGCTACGCCGAGCGCATGCACATGGCACGCGAGCTGCATGACGTGATGGGGCACCATCTGACCGCGCTCAACCTGCACCTGCAGCTGAGCGAAGCGCTGCTGCGGCGCCACGACGAGGCCGGCGCCGCGCAGGCGGTGGAGAAGGCCAGGCTGGGCGCGGCGGGGCTGCTGGCGGAGGTGCGCGCGGCGGTGTCGCGCGAGCGCGAGAGCCAGCGCATCAATCTGGAGACGGCGCTGCGCACGCTGGCCGACGGCATCGCGAGCACGCAGATCGAGCTGGCGCTGGATCCGGTCGCGCAAGACCTGACGCCGCGCTGCGCGCACGCGCTGCTGCGCTGCGTGCAGGAGGCGGTGACCAACGCGGTGCGCCACGCCGGCGCGACGCATGTGCGGGTGAGCCTGGAGGCGGTCGACGCGCCACCGGCCGAAGGCGCGGGGGCAATTGCGTCAGCCGGGGCGGGCGGCACGGGGGCGGGTCCGCAGGTGCGGGTCCGGGTTGACGACAATGGCCGCGGCACGCGCAAGCTGCGCGAGGGCAACGGCCTCAAGGGCATGCAGGAACGCATGGCCGAACTGGGCGGGACGATGCAGGTGCTGCGGCATCACCCCGGATTCCTGATCGAATTGAACTGCCCGCGGCGCGCCTGAACGGGCCGGCGCCATCCAGGGAAGGAGACGACATGAGCGAGAACACGATCAAGCTGCTGCTGGTGGAAGACCAGCAACTGGTGCGCGAGGGGCTCAAGGGCCTGCTGGCGCTGCACGACGACATCCGCCTGATCGGCGAGGCGTCCGATGGGGCGGAGGCGCTGGAGCTGCTGGCGCGCGAGCAGCCGGACGTGATCCTGTCGGACATGCGGATGCCGCGGCTGGACGGCATCGGACTGATCCGCGCGCTGGCGGCGCGGGCGCTGAAGATTCCGGTGGTGCTGCTGACGACCTTCGACGACACGTCGGCCTTCGACGAGGCGGTGCGCGCCGGGGCGCGCGGGTTCCTGCTGAAGGCGATCAGCCCGGACACGCTGGTGCAGGCGCTGCGCGACGTGGTCGGCGGCTCGACCGCGCTGCGGCCGCTGCTGACGGAACGGATGGAGCGCGCGCCGGTGGAGCGGGCGTTCGCCGCGACGCCGGAACCGGAGCCGCTCAGCCCGAAGGAACTGCAGGTGCTGCGCCTGGTGGCCAGCGGCCGAAGCAACACGGAGATCGCGGCACTGCTGGGGAACAGCGAGGGCGTGATCAAGAACCACTGCTCCGCGGTGTTCGCGAAGATGGGGGTCCGCGACCGCACGCAGGCCGTGCTGCGGGCGATCGATCTGGGTTGGATCTGACCACCGCCTCGTTGGCTCGGTCGATCGGGGCGTCGCGAGCGGACGTCAGGCTAGGCGGGCGGAGCGGAGGAACCGGAGCGTACTTCGGTACGTGAGGATTCCGAGCATCCGCCCAACGACGCCTGGCGTTCGCGCAGTAGCCCTCGCTCTCAGATCCAGAGGTCGTAGTCTTGCAGGGCGCGGATACGGCGTTCGACCGACAGGAAACGCGCGGCGCCCACTTCGCCGATGGCCTTCACCACGCGCGGGTGGTATTTCTTGTAGAGCTTCTGCTCCGCGTCGACGTAGCCCAGGTAGCCCTTGGAGAAGTACTTCGACTGCGCATTGGTCGGCTTGTCGCCGATCTGCACGAACTCCACCGACATGCGGGTGAACTGGCGGTTCAGCGCGGCCAGCTCGCGTTCGTAGGCCTCGTAGACCGGCACGAACTTCTTGGTCTGCGCTTCGTCCAGCGCCAGCGCCTTGAGCACGACGCCCTTGCGGTCGGCGCGCACGGCATCGCGCAGGCTCTGCGCCTGGGCGGCGTCAGGCACCGGCGCGGGATCGGCGAAGGCCGGCAGCGCGGCGGTCAAGGACAGGCAAAGCGCGGACAGCGCGGCAAACTTCTTCATCACTCTTCCCTCGTGAATCGTCGAACTTCGACGCCCGGGGAATTCTAGGGAGAAGGGTTTGCCCTGACCCTGGGGACTTCACGGGGAGACAGCCGCGCGCCCCGGCCACCAGCGCTCCCGCCAGCCCGCCCGTGGCGGATCCACCACGCGCAGCACCAGCTCGGTCCCCGCGCCCGGCGCGCCCCGCACCGTGAAGGCGGCGTTCAGCAGCCGGGCCCGCTCATGCATGCCGCGCAAGCCGTAGCGCACGCCGCGCGTCTGCCGCGCCGCCCAGTCCGGCGCCAGCCCGATGCCGTCGTCGCGCAGCGTCAGCGTCACCGCATCCGGATGGAACTCCAGCAGCAGCTCCACCGCGCTCGCCCGCGCATGGCGCTCGGCATTGGTCAGCCCCTCGCGCGCGATCAGCAGCAGCTCGTCCTCGACGGCGGCCTCCAGCGCGCGCACCGTGCCGCTCACCCGCATCCGGAACCGCCCCGGCGGCCGAATCAGATCCCGCCCCGCCTGCGTCAGCCGCTCCACCAACCCGCCGCGATCTCCGCCACCGCACCGCCCGCCGCCTCCGCCGTCTCCCCATTCCTGCGCATCTTCGTCGTCGATGCGCTGGCGCAGTTGCCCGACGCGATCGCGTCCTTCGGCGAGGAGCGCCTCGGCGCGCGTCAGGTCGCGTTCCATGCGCCGGCGCAGCTCCGCGTCGCTGACGCGCCTGACGCTCGCATCGAGCCCGAGCAGCAGCCCTTGGAACCCTTGAAGCAGCGTGTCATGCAGATCCCGCGCGATGTGTTCCCGCTCCCGATGGCGGACTTCCAGCCGCATCCGCAGCCTGGCCTGGAGCGCCCGCACTCTCAGCCGATACCCGCCCCACGCCGCCACCACGATCGCGAGCGCCACCGCCCATCGAAACACGCTGCTCTCCAGCACCGACGGCGCGATATGAAACGCCAGCACCGACGGCTGCCGGCTCCACAGCCCATCGGGATTGGAGGCGAGCACCTCGAAGCGATAGTCGCCGGGCCCGAGGTTCGCGTAGGTCGCCTCGCGCTGCGTCCCCGCATCGCGCCAGTCGGCATCCACCCCCACCAGCCGGAACCGGTAGCGGACCTGCTCCGCGCGGCTCAGCACCTTGGCCGCGTATCGCAGCGTCAACGCATGGGTGCCCTGCGGCAGCTGCAGTCCTTGCGACGCCGGATAGCTCTGCCCGCCCGCCATCAGCGCCTGCACATCCACCCCCACCTCGCGCGAATTGCGCGGCGTGCGCGCCGGGTCCAGCCAGACCACGCCGAGGTTGGTCACGAACCACAGCCGCCCGCGGGCGTCGCGCACCGCGGTGGAGGTCGGCGACGCCTGCCGCGCGATGCCTGGCAGTCCATCCGCCGCGTCGAGCAACTGATAGCTGAGCGGATGCGCCGACTCGACGAACAGCGACGCCACCTCCGCCGCCGCGAGCCGCACCAGGCCCCGCCCGCCGTTGAGCCACAGATCGCCGTCGAAGGACTCGACGATGCCCGACACGCGCCCGAAGGCCGGGTCGCGGTCAATGGTGATGGTGGCGAAGTGCCCGTCGCGGCCGAGCGCGACGCCGTTCTCCCCTGCCACCACCAGCCCGTGGCGCGTGTTGAGCACCGCCAGGATGCGTCCCGTGCGCAGCCCCTGCTCCGGCCCCGCGCGTACCGGCTGCCCCCGCTCGTCCAGCCCGAGCAGCACGCCGTCATGGCCGAACCACGCGGCCCCATCGGCATCGACGGCCAAGGCGCCCGGCGCGACGCCGTCCAGCTCCGCCGCCTTCACGCGCGCCGCGCCGGCCCGCGTCGCATGGAACACGCCCGCATCGAGCAGCGACAGCCAGAGCCCGCCCGACGGATCGGCCGCCATCCCCATCGCGCGCGCCGGGCTGCCGGCGGGCATCGGCAGCTCGTGGCGCTCCCACCGTCCGCCGGCGGGCAGCCGCCACAGCGTCTCGGCATCCAGCAGCCAGAGCGCGCCATCGGCCGCGCGCACCGCCGCGGCCGACGCCCGCCGTGACGCGGGCCTCGGATCGAGCGCCGGCTCGCGCGCCGGCGCGGCGGGCGGGTCCAGGCGCCAGCTCGCCGAGGAGCTTGACAGCCTCACCCCGCTGCCCTCCGGCTGCACGCTGAACCCGGTGGCCGCCGCGTCCTCCAGCGGCGTGACGCGCCGCACCCGATGCGCGCGCAGGCTGTTCACGCCGACATTGGTGCCGACCCAGATCTCGCCGTCGTCGCTCTCCAGCAGCGGCACGGTGATCGACGAGCCCAGCCCGTCCGCGACGCTGAACCACTGCCCGCGCGACCAGTCCAGCTGCTCGCCGGCCATCAGCCGCGCGGTCTCGGCGGCATCGGTGCGGAACACGCCGCGGCCGTTCACCGTGACCCACAGCCCGCCGTCGCTGGCGAACAGCATCTGCTTCACGCGGGTCGACGGGCGCCCGTCGCGCGCCGACACGACGCTGGGCGAGAACGGCGCCGCGACCAGGTCGTCGATCAGCACCGGGCCGGGCGCCGGCGCGGTCCTGGCGAGCGTGGCCCACTCCCGCCACGAGCCCGGCAGGCCGAGCGGCCGCACGCCGCCGTGGCCATCGGCCATCCAGAGCCGGTCCTGTCCGTCCTGCGTCATCACGGCCTGATGGCCGGTGCTCACGCCGGTGTCATCGAAGCGCGAAGCTCCAGCGGCAAGGCGATAAAGGCGCTCGCCGGAGCTGACCCAGAGCGTGCCCTGGCGATCCCGGAACAGGTATTCCGCCCCCGCTGCCGGATAGCCCTGCGCCGCGCCGACGCGCTGCCAGCGCTGGCCGTCGAAGCGCGCCAGGCCCTTGCCCGCCGCGGCCCACAGCGCCCCCGAGGCGCGCGCGAAACGCAGCACGCGCCCGCCGGGCAGCCCCTGCGCCGCGCCATGGCGCAACACCTGGCCGCCGCGCAGCTGCAGCACGCCGCCCTCGAACAGCCCGATCCACAGCGAGCCGTCCTCGTCGACCATCAGCGCATTGATGTTGAGCGCCGGCAGCGGCTGGCCGCCGGGCCGGTAGCGCTCGAAGCGCAGCCCGTCGAAACGGTACAGCCCCATGCCGGTGCCCAGCCACAGCACGCCTTCGCGTCCGCCGGCCAGCGTCCAGACATCGGCGGGCGCGCCGTCGCGCACGTTCCAGGCGCGGTGCGAGAAATCCGCCAGGCCATCGCCGGCGGCGCGCGCGACGTTCAGCCCGAGGCCCAGCAGCAGCGCGGCGCAGCACCAGGCGGCGGCCAGCCCGCGCGCGATCAGGCCTGCCGCCGCGATCAGGCGGCACACCGCGCATCAAGGTCTGGCCGCGGCGCGCGCGCTGGCGCCGGCAGCGGATCGTCGATCGGCGGCTCGTCGAGCAGCCCGCGCCGCAGCGCCTCGGTGGCCGCCTGCGTGCGGCTGCGCGCGCCAAGCTTCTGCAGCAGCGTCTTCACATGCGTCTTGACCGTGCCGGCCGCGACACCCAGCCGCAGGCCGATCGACTTGTTGTCCAGCCCCAGACAGAGCATGCGCAGCACATCGCGCTCGCGCGGCGTGAGGTCGTCGCCCAGCCAGCCTTCCGCGATCGCGCCGGCCGCGGCTCGGCACAGATAGCGCCGTCCGGCGGCGACGGCACGGGCGGCATCGCGCAATTCCTCCAGCGCGCAGGTCGCATGCACGTAGCCGAGCACCCCCGCCGCCATCGCATGCCGCACGCGGCCCCCATGCGTCACGGGGCTGACGACCAGCCAGTTCGGTCCCGGCAGTCCGGTGAACCCGCTGCGGCGCGGCTGGCCGCCGAGCATCTGCAGCGCGCCCTCGTGATCGGCGATGACGAGCCGGAAGGGCGCGTCGCGCACCGCCGGCGCGCCGTCGTCGAGCGTGAACGCCTCGCCGGCCTGCGCCGCCTCGTGCGCGCGGAAGAACGGCGACAGCGCGGCGGCGATGCCCGCGCGCAGCAGCGGATGGCGGTGGACCACGATGGCGTCCAGCACCGCGTCGCGGGCCGCCTCGCGGGGCACATCGCGGGTGACATCGCGGGCAGGGTCGCGAACGGGATCTCGCACGGGATCTCGAACGCGGGGGCGGGTGGCGGCGACGGGCTCGATCAGGGACATGGACAGCTCCCAGGGGACGATGACGGACGGGGCCGGCCGGAGCCGGACAGGGAAACCCATCATCGGAAGCGGGCGGTCGCCACGATAGCCCCGGTCGAGTCGATACCGGCTACCCGAAAGGGTATCGGCCCCTCGGAACGGGGACCTCGCGCGGGGGCCGCCCCTATGATCGCCGCCATGGTGCCCACGCCCGACCCCATCCGTGTCCTCACGGTCGACGACCACCCGCTGATGCGCGAGGGCATCGCCGCCGTGCTGGGCGAGGAGCCCGGCATGGCGCCGGTGGGTCAGGCCGAGAACGGCTGGCAGGGCCTGCAGGCCTTCGAGCGGCTGCGGCCCGACGTGACGCTGATGGACATCCAGATGCCGGGCATGGACGGCCTGGAGGCGCTGGCCCGCGTGCGAGCGCTCAGCCCGGGGGCGCGCGTGATCGTGCTCACCACCTTCAAGGCCGACGCGCAAGCCCGTCAGGCGCTCAAGCTCGGCGCGGCCGGCTATCTGCTCAAGACGCAGCTGCGCACCGAGCTGCTTGACGCCATCCGCGCCGTGCACCGCGGCCAGCGCTGGATCCCCAACGAGGTCGCCCAGGAGATCGCCGCCCATGCCGGCCAGGAGCAGCTCTCCGGCCGCGAGCTCGACGTGCTCGAGCACATCGCGCAGGGCCTGAGCAACCGCGAGATCGGCGGCGCGCTGTCGCTGTCCGAGGACACGATCAAGGCGCGCGTCAAGATGATCCTGGCCAAGCTCGACGCGCGCGACCGCACGCATGCCGTGGTGCTCGCGCTCAAGCGCGGGCTGCTGCGGCTCTAAGCGCGGCTGCCTCCGACGGGAGAGCTCCCGCTGCGCCATCGGCGGCTGTTGTTCCGGACAGCGGTTTCCTAGGATGACTCATCCCTCGGAGACCCTCGATGACGATCCCTTCGACCCCTTCGGACCCGACCCGCCGCGACGTGCTCGCGCTGGGCGGCCAGCTCGCGCTCGCCGCGGCGCTGCCGCTCGCGCTGGCCGACGCGGCCGCGGCCGCTTCCTCCCCCCCTCAACACCCCCTACCAGGAGCCCCGATGAGCTACATCACCACCAAGGACGGTACCCAGATCTTCTACAAGGACTGGGGCACCGGCCAACCCGTCGTCTTCTCGCATGGCTGGCCGCTCAGCAGCGACGCCTGGGAAGACCAGATGCTGTTCCTGGGCCAGAACGGCTTCCGCGTCATCGCCCATGACCGCCGCGGCCATGGCCGCTCCAGCCAGTCCTGGAACGGCAACGACATGGACACCTACGCCGACGACCTGGCGGCCGTGCTCGACAAGCTCGACGTCAAGAACGCGATGCTGGTGGGCCACTCCACCGGCGGCGGCGAGGTCACCCGCTACGTCGGCCGCCACGGCACCAAGCGCGTGGCCAAGGTCGTGCTGGTGGGCGCCGTGCCGCCGACGATGATGAAGTCGGCCGCCTACCCGAACGGCCTGCCCAAGGACGTCTTCGACGGCATCCGCGCCGGCGTGCAGAAGGACCGCTCGCAGTTCTACAAGGACCTGACGACGCCGTTCTTCGGCGCCAACCGTGCGGGCGCGCAGGTCTCGCAAGGCATGCGCGACAGCTTCTGGCTCCAGGGCATGCAGGGCTCGCTGAAGTCGCAGTTCGACTGCATCAAGCAGTTCTCCGAGACCGACTTCACCGAGGACCTCAAGAAGATCACCGTCCCGACCCTGATCATCCACGGCGACGACGACCAGATCGTGCCGATCGGCAACTCCGCCGAGCTGTCGGTGAAGCTGGCGCCCAAGGCCACGCTGAAGGTCTACAAGGGCGGCAGCCACGGCCTGGCCGCCACCGCCAAGGACCAGCTCAACGCCGACCTGCTGGCCTTCGCCAAGGCCTGAGCGGCGCCGCCGACCCCGACCCCGACCTCGACCCGGGGCCGGTCCGTGACCGGCCCCTCCCGCCTTTCAAGGAGATCCCCATGAGCAAGCTCGCCAAGGCCGTTCCCGGCGCCAAGTTGCTGAACCCCGCCGACCACACGCTGGTCATGATCGACTTCCAGTCGCAGATGGCCTTCGCCACGCACTCGATCGACGCCAACAACCTGCGCACCAACGCCTCGCTGGTGGCGCAGGCGGCCGCCGGCTTCGGCGTGTCCACCATCCTGACCACGGTGGCGGAGAAGAGCTTCTCCGGCCCGATGTTCGACGAGGTCACCGCGCCCTTCCCCGGCCAGAAGATGCTGGACCGCACCTCGATGAACACCTGGGAGGACGTCGCGGTGATCGAGGAGGTCAACCGCATCGGCAAGGACCGCATCGTGCTGGCCGGCCTGTGGACCAGCGTCTGCATCGTCGGGCCGGCGCTGTCGGCGCTGGACCAGGGCTTCGAGGTCTACGTGATCACCGACGCCTGCGGCGACGTCTCGCTGGAGGCGCACAACCGCGCGGTCGAGCGCATGGTGCAGGCCGGCGCGCAGCCGATGACCTCGCTGCAGTACCTGCTGGAGCTGCAGCGCGACTGGGCCCGCACCGGCACCTACGACATGACCACCGGCATCGCGAAGAAGGTGGGCGGCTCGTACGGCATCGGCATCAACTACGCCAAGTCGATGTTCAACGCCCACGAGGGCTGATCGCGAAAGGGCGGCCATCATGAATGCCTATGTCCTGTCGGCCGCCGTCGGCCTGCTCGTCGGCGTGATCTACGGCGTGCTCAACGTGAGGTCGCCGGCGCCGCCGGTGATCGCGCTGGTGGGCCTGCTGGGGATCCTCGCCGGGGAGCAGATCCCCGGGCTGGTGCGCCAGTGGATGCACCGCGACACTGCGCAGGTGAGCTGGATCGAGCAGAAGGTGCGTCCGCACATGTTCGGACGCATGCCGGGCTGCGACAAGCCGGTGACCGGTGTCCAGACCGGGAAGGCCGGGAAGGCCCGCAACGCGGAGACGCAAGATGTCTGATTCGAAATCGACGGCCGCCGCGGCGGCCACGCCCGATCTGGTGCTGTTCAACGGCCGCTTCACGACGCTGGACCGCGCGCGGCCGACGGCGCAGGCGGTCGCCATCCGCGACGGGCGCTTCCAGGGCGTGGGCGGCAACCAGGAGATCCTGGCGCTGGCCGGCCCCGGCACGCGCCGCATCGACCTGAAGGGCCGCGGCGTGCTGCCGGGCCTGATCGACAACCACCTCCACATCATCCGTGGCGGGCTGAACTTCAACATGGAGCTGCGCTGGGACGGCGTGCGCAGCCTGGCCGATGCGATGGCGATGCTCAAGGCGCAGGTCGCGATCACGCCGGCGCCGCAATGGGTGCGCGTGGTGGGCGGCTTCACCGAGCACCAGTTCGCCGAGAAGCGGCTGCCGACGATCGACGAGCTCAATGCCGTCGCACCCGACACGCCGGTCTTCATCCTGCATCTCTATGACCGCGCGCTGCTCAACGGCGCGGCGCTGCGCGCCGTGGGCTACACGCGCGAGACGCCCGAACCGCCCGGCGGCCAGATCCTGCGCGACAGCGCGGGCAACCCCACTGGCCTGCTGCTGGCCAAGCCCAACGCGTCCATCCTGTACGCGACGCTGGCCAAGGGCCCCAAGCTGCCGCCGGAATACCAGCTCAACAGCACGCGCCACTTCATGCGCGAGCTCAACCGCCTCGGCGTGACCGGCGCGATCGACGCGGGCGGCGGCTTCCAGAACTATCCCGAGGACTACCAGATCATCCAGCAGCTGTCCGACGCCGGGCAGCTGACGATCCGGCTGGCCTACAACCTGTTCACCCAGAAGGCGGGGCAGGAGAAGGAGGACTTCCTCAACTGGGCCCGGTCGGTCACCTACAAGCAGGGCGACGACTACTTCCGCCACAACGGCGCGGGCGAGATGCTGGTGTTCTCGGCGGCGGACTTCGAGGACTTCCGCCAGCCGCGGCCCGACATGCCCGGCCAGATGGAGGGCGAGCTCGAGGAGGTGGTGCGCATCCTGGTGCAGAACCGCTGGCCGTGGCGCATGCATGCGACCTACGACGAGACGATCTCGCGCGCGCTGGACGTGTTCGAGAAGGTCCATCGCGACACGCCGATCGACGGCCTGAACTGGTTCTTCGATCATGCGGAGACGATCTCGCAGCGCTCGATGGACCGCATCGCGGCGCTGGGCGGCGGCGTGGCGGTGCAGCACCGCATGGCCTACCAGGGCGAGTACTTCGTCGAGCGCTACGGCGCGCGCGCCGCCGAGGCGACGCCGCCGGTGGCCGAGATGCTGCGCCGTGGCATGAAGGTCTCGGCCGGGACGGACGCGACGCGGGTCGCCTCCTACAACCCGTGGGTGTCGCTGTCGTGGCTGGTCACCGGCCGCACCGTCGGCGGACTGCAGATCACGCCGCAGCGCAACTGCCTGGATCGCGAGGCGGCGCTGCGCATGTGGACGGAGAACGTCACCTGGTTCTCGAACGAGCAAGGCAACAAGGGCCAGATCGCGGCGGGCCAGCTGGCCGACCTGATCGTGCCGGACCGCGACTTCTTCGGTTGCGCCGAATCGGACATCGCCGACACCAGCGCGCTGCTGACGATGGTCGGCGGCAAGGTCGTGTGGGGCGCGGGCGAGTTCGCCGGCCTCGACGAATCGGCGCCGCCGCCGGCGATGCCCGACTGGTCGCCGGTGCGGCGCTATGGCGGCTATGGCGCATGGGGGGCCGGGGGCGCGGAAGGCAAGCCGCTGCAGGCGGCGATGCAGCGCGTGGCCTGCTGCGACACCGCCTGCGGCGTCCACGGCCATGCGCACGCGAATGCCTGGGCGTCGGAGGTGCCCGCGTCGGACCTGCGCAGTTTCTGGGGCGCCCTGGGCTGCGCCTGCTGGGCGGTGTGACATGAGCGCACTCCGACCGACTCGACTGACTGCGCCCGCCGCGCCGCGCTGGGTGGAGGCGATCCTGCAATGGCCATCGCTGGCGGTGCTGCTGCGCGTGGGGCTGGCCTCGGCCTACCTGATCGGCGGCATCGACAAGCTGATGGACTTCCCCGGCGCGGTGGCCGAGCAGGCGCACTTCGGCCTGCAGCCGGCCGCGCTGTGGGCGGTGGTGGTGATCGCGGTGGAGCTGATCGCATCGCTGCTGCTGATCGCCAACCGCTGGGTGTGGCTCGCGGCGGGGGCGCTGGGCGTGCTGACCTTCGTGGCGATGCTGGTGGCCAACAATTTCTGGGACATGAGCGGGCAGGCGCGCTTCATGGCCAAGAACGCGTTCTTCGAGCACCTGGGGCTGATCTGCGCGCTGGCGATGGCGGCGCGGATCGCGGTGCTCGAGCGCAAGGGGACGGCATGACGGGGGCGAAGCGTTTGCTGCTGGCGAGCCTGGCCTTGGGCTTCATCGGCGGCTATGTGGACACGGTGGGCTTCGTGGCGCTGTTCGGGCTGTTCACGGCGCACGTGACGGGGAACTTCGTGCTGATCGGCGCGGAGCTGAGCCGCTCGAGCGCGAACAGCGTGCTGCTGAAGCTGCTGGTGTTCCCGACCTTCGTGGCGGCGGTGGCGCTGGCGCGGATGGTGGCCCTGCGCTGCGAGCGCACGCAGACGGTGGCGAGCCGGCCCTTGCTGGTGATGCAGGCGGTGTTGCTGGCGGTGGCACTGATGTGCAGCGTGCCGGCGGGCGCGGCGCTGGCGCCGGACGCGCCGTGGGCGATGGCCACGGGGCTGTTCATGACGGCGGCGATGGGCGTGCAGAACGCGGCGGGCCGGCTGGCCTGGCCGGCGCTGACGCCGACGACGGTGATGACGGGCAATGTCACGCAGGTGGTGATCGACGGCGTGGACCTGCTGCGCGGCGCGGCCGGGCCGGAGGTGCGGGAGCGCTGGAAGCGCTTCATCTGGCCGGTGCTGGCCTTCGCCGCGGGGGCGCTGGCGGGCGCGTTCGCGTACGCCGCGTGGAGGTTCTGGGCGCTGGGGTTGCCGCTGGGGATGCTGGCCGGGTTGGTGGTGATGGATGTGAGGCCGGCGGCGAGCCCGCGTCCTAAGACTTGAGGATGTGCGTCGACGGCGGACGGATCATGCTGACAGCCGTGATTCCTCACGGGAGGTCGCCATGCCCAACGTCGCCGATGCCCATGATCTCGCACAGGAAACGCCGCCCGCGCGGGGCGGATGGCTCGATTCGCTGAAGCTCCGCGTCATCGCGGCCACCAGCGTGCTCCTGGCGGTGCCTGCCATGTTCGGCGCCGGGCAGGCAGCGATGAGCTCGTTCAACCGCATGGTCACGCCCTCGCAGGAGGAGATCAACACGCGGCTGTTCAAGAAGTACTTCCGGGCGCCGCCGCTCTTGAGGCAGCCGGTGCTGGTGACGACCAAGGCCGGCCCGCTGCAGATGGTGTACTCGGTGTACCAGGGCGGCGAGGTCAATGTGGAATACGGCGAGAGTTCGCAGTGGTTCGATGCGTCGCCGATACGCTCCGTGTCGATGTCGTCCTTCTTCCTCTCCACGGCCCAGGCCCAGACGCGGGACGAGGCCTTTCAGGCGCGGCTCAAGCAGTACGAGGCGCTCAACGGCAACAAGCTCACGCGCGTCGTCGAGATGCAAGGGGGCTCGGCCGAAGTCACGACCTACGACATCCGCTCTGGCAATGTCGACAAGCGGCGCGTCATGCCATTGAAGAGCGCGCTCGCCAGCCCTGCCTTCGCCAACGGCAACGTCTCCGTCACCCCGGTGGTGGTGCCCCAGATGAAGCGGATCGAGGTCGGCGCGGCGGGGCATTGACCGAGAGGCGCCTTCCACCCGTCGCATCGTCGTGTTGCTGATCGGCGTTTGCGGAGACACCGCGCCGACGTCGGTTTGTCCCGTGCACGAACGGATGGAAAGTGCACGCCCGATTACAGCCGCCTCGACGACCTGTCACCCGTCATCTTCGTTGGCGGCGGGCGGAAGGCATTGACGGAACGATATGTGCCCCGCCAGCAAACCCGGTTCCGCCCCCTCGCGCAGCTTCAATGGACGACGACGTGCATGACCGAGACCCGATTGGATGGGTCGAGCGGGGTCTGGAGAATCCTGGTCGATTCAAGGCCCCGCCTTCGTCACCACCGGATTGGCATTGAAGAACCCCCACACGAAGTCGACCTGCAGCACATCCAGCGTGCCGATGTTGTTGTCGTTGTGGAACCACGCCGGGTTGGGCGTGCCGTGCACGCTCTGTGCGTAGCCGTACTCCGACAGGCTCTTGTTGAACACGCTCAGGCGGAAGAAGTTCGCCTTGTCCTGCTCGAGGTGGATGCCGGCGCGGGCGTGGCAGGTGGCGCAGCTCACGCGGTTCATGAAGCCGGCCTCGGTGATGGAATTGCCCAGCACCGTCTTGCGGCCCATCGGGTTGGTGAACTCCACCTGTGATCCCTTCAGCCGGTAGCTGCGCCAAGCCAGGTCCGCCACCGCCGGCTGGTCCTTGTCGGCGCTGCGGGTCGTGCCGATGCCCAGGCTCTTGAACACCTGGTCCAGCCCGGGGTTGACCGCTTCCACCGGATACAGCTTGTCGGTGTCGAACACGATGGACGGCGACATCGCCAGATCGTCCGTCTTCACGTGCGGCGCCACGTAGTTGCGGGCCACGCCTGCAGGCAAGGTGTCGGTGGAACGGTAGCCATAGGAGTCGTTGCAGCCGATGTAGTCACACCGGCCGGGCATCGCGATGTGCTCGAAGGTCGTCCACACCCAGTTCGGGATGTCCTTGGACGAGATGTGGAACGCCATCAGGTAATGGGTGCCGGTCAGCCGGCAGTTCACCGCCTGCGCACCCTGGCCGTATTGCACCGCCGTCGTCATCTTCTGCGTGATGAACGGCTTGTCCGCCGAGTTGTTGATGCCCAGCTCGCGCGCAATGCCGTCGTACAGCCAATTGCTCTTGATCATGATCGCGTCCGACGGGAAATCGATCTTGCTGAGCCTGGCGGGCTGGCCCTGGCCGGCCGAGCGACTGTCCGCGGCGTACGGGGCGTTCTTCTTCTGGTTGCCGTCATTGGCCGTGAAGACGGCCGCGACCCCATTGCTGTTGTAGAGGTTGTTCGCGAACAGGTACTCGTGGAAGGCGCGGTTGCGGATGGTGACCTCCGAGTTGGTCTGGCGTACCACCCGGCCGATGCTTTCATAGGTCTTGGGCACCAGTTGCTTCAGCACCGAGGCCGGGCACTCGGGCGTCTCGGCCGCCTGCGCAGCCCGCAGCTGCGACAGCTTCAGGTTCGCCACCATCTTGTCCAGGTCGGCCGGGCTCTCCAGCGCCTGCAGGTGTTGCGTCAGCGCGGGGCGGCCGGTGCGGTGTGTCGGAACGCTGGCCTTCAAGGCGGTGGCCGAGCCGCCGGCAGCGTTGCCGGGGAAGATGGGGCAGTGGGCCGGGTCGTTTTTCGGCGAGTTGGGCACGCAGCAACCGGTGGTGACCGTGGCCGAGCACAGCGGCCAGGGCTGCAGCGGCCAGTTCTGCACCTCATCGGCCCAATCGCTCCAGAACTTGTCCCGCACCACCGTGGCGAACAGGCGCCACGACGTCATATCGGGGCAGGTCATCGCGGGATTGCTGACGCGCGGGTCGACGGACCACTTGCCGTCCCGGTCGACCGTCATCGCGCAGTTCTCGTTGTCGCGCACATCGGCCAGGAAGTACATCGAATAGTCGACGCTGTTGGGCTTCTTCGCCTGGGCGCGGGCTACCGGCGGCAGCGCGATTGAAAGACAACAGGCCAGCACGCCGGCTGTCAGGCGCTGCCATCTCGGTGCAATGGGGTGGGAGGGGGAAAGGGTCGGTTGGAATGCCACGATGCGGCTCCTCGGAGAGTTGACACGGATGCCGAACTGCCGGGGCACGATATGTCGACGGCGGGAGCCTCTGGAATCAGCAGGAAGCTGATTTCCGCCTCAGCATTTGCGACTGAGGCATTCACCGGGTTCTTGCGCTGAGGGCCTCGAGGCCGAAGCCGAAGCCGAAGCCGGTGGACAACATCCTTGCCGCTGTGCTCTCCCGCTTCAAGATGGGGTTGCCGGACTCACATTGAGTCAACAAGCAAAAGGGCCCGTGGCGACTGACGCCACGGGCCCTTGTTTACAGATCTACGTCAGGGCGACTTTAGAACGGAATATCGTCATCCATGTCATCGAAGCCCGTCGCGGGCTTCGGCGCGGGGGCCGGGGCGCGAGGCGCCGCGGCACGCGGGGCCGGCGCGCGCGGCGCGTCGAAGTCACCGCTGTCGCGGCCGCTGCCGCCGCTGCGCTCCGACGAGCGCTCGCGGCTGTAGCCGCCACCGCCGCCACCCCCCATGTCATCGCCACCGCCGCCTTCGCGGCCACCCAGCAGCTGCATCTGCTCGGCGATGATCTCGGTCGTGTAGTTGTCCTTGCCTTCCTTGTCCTGCCACTTGCGGGTCTTCAGGCGGCCCTCCACGTACACCGGACGGCCCTTCTTCAGATACTCGCCCGCGATCTCGGCCAGACGGTCGTAGAACACCACGCGGTGCCATTCGGTCTCTTCCTGGCGCTCGCCGCCTTCGCGGCTCTTCCAGTTGCGCGTCGTCGCGATGCTCACGTTGCACACCGCGCTGCCACTCGGCGTGTAGCGCAGTTCCGGATCACGGCCCAGATTGCCGAGGATGATGACTTTGTTGACCGAGGCCATGAGGGGTGCCTTCGCTTGCGTATCGTTGAATGTTCGGAATGGGAAAACCTGCGCCGCCAATCGCCCGGAACGCTCGCCCGTGGCGAGCCCGGAAACCCGCGGCGCAGGGGGCGGATTATGCCGCCACCCCTTTTCGGCGGCGATCCCCGGCAAACGCTGATCGGATGGCGGAAATGAGTCGGCATCCCACCGAACCCGGTGGGCGGCCCCAGCCGAGGCGTCGTCCTGACGGCTTGGCGCGCACATCGCCGCGCCGGTTTGGTGAACGGCGGCCCCGCCGATGTGCGGGACAATCGAGGGCTCCATGAGTTCGTCCAAGCACCACCCCGCCCCGCTAGCCATCTTGCAAGAGGTGTTCGGTTACAGCGCCTTTCGCGGCCAGCAGGCCGCGATCGTCGACCACGTGACCGCCGGCGGCGACGCGCTGGTCCTCATGCCCACCGGCGGCGGCAAGTCGCTCTGCTACCAGATCCCCGCCATCGCCCGCCAGCGCGCCGGCCATGGCGTCACCGTGGTCGTCAGCCCGCTCATCGCCCTGATGCACGACCAGGTCGGCGCGCTCGAGGAGGCCGGCGTCGAGGCCGCCTTCCTCAACTCCACGCAGACCCTGGAGGAAACCCAGCGCATCGAGCGCGAGATGCTCGCCGGCCGCCTCACGCTGCTCTACGCCGCGCCGGAGCGCGTCAACACCGCGCGCTTCATCGCGCAGATGCAGTCGCTGTACGAGCGCGGACTGCTCTCGCTGTTCGCCATCGACGAGGCGCACTGCGTCAGCCAGTGGGGCCACGACTTCCGCAGCGAATACCTCTCGCTGAGCCTGCTGCACGAGCGCTTCCCCGATATCCCGCGCATCGCGCTGACCGCCACCGCCGACGACATCACCCGCGCCGACATCATCGAGCGGCTGCAGCTCGGCTCGGCCGAGGTCTTCGTCGCATCGTTCGACCGGCCCAACATCCGCTACCTGATCGTCGAGAAGGACAGCCCGCGCGAGCAGCTGCTGCGCTTCATCCAGGACGAGCACGAGGACGAGGCCGGCGTCGTCTACTGCCAAAGCCGCAAGAAGGTGGACGAGACCGCCGAGTGGCTGCGGTCCAAGGGCATCAACGCGCTGCCGTACCACGCCGGCATGGAGCAGGAGCAGCGCAAGCGCCACCAGGACCGCTTCCTGCGCGAGGACGGCATCGTGATGGTCGCGACCATCGCCTTCGGCATGGGCATCGACAAGCCCGACGTGCGCTTCGTCGCCCATCTGGACCTGCCCAAGAACATCGAGGGCTACTACCAGGAGACCGGCCGCGCCGGCCGCGACGGCGAGCCCGCGCAGGCCTGGATGGCCTATGGCCTGGCCGACGTCGTGCAGCAGCGCCGCATGATCGACGAGAGCCCCTCGACCGAGGAGTTCAAGCAGGTGCAGCGCGGCAAGCTCGACGCGCTGCTGGCGCTGGCCGAGGCGATCGATTGCCGGCGCGTGCGGCTGCTCGCCTACTTCGGCGAGCACAGCGAGCCCTGCGGCAACTGCGACAACTGCCTGAACCCGCCCGCGACCTGGGACGCGACCGAGGCGGCGCGGATGGCGCTGTCGTGCATCTACCGCTTCCATCAGGCCACCGGCTTCAGCTTCGGCTCGGGCCATCTGATCGACGTGCTGCGCGGCAAGGAGACCGACAAGGTCAACCAGTACCGCCATCAGTCGCTGAGCACCTGGGGCGTCGGCGCCGCGCTGAGCGAGCAGCAGTGGCGCGCGGTGATCCGGCAGTTGATCGCGCTCGGATACGCGGTGACGGAGGGCGAATACAACACGCTGTCGCTGGGCGCCGGCGCCAAGGCGGTGCTGCGCGGCGAGGTGCGGATGCTGCTGCGCCAGCCGACCTCGCCGAGCAGGCGCGGCAAGGCCAGCCGCGGCTCGGCCTCGGGATCGCGGCGCTCGGAGGCCGCGGCGGATCTGGACCCGGCGGCGCTGGCGCGCTTCGACGCGCTCAAGGCCTGGCGCGCGGACGTGGCGCGGGAACACGGCCTGCCCGCCTATGTGATCTTCCAGAACGTCACGCTGGCCGAGTTGGCGCGCGCGCAGCCGCGCTCACTCGACGAGATGTCCGGCATCAGCGGCATCGGCGCGAAGAAACTCGAAGCCTACGGCGAAGACCTGCTGCGGGTGCTGGGCGAGGCCTGACCCCGGCGTGGACGGCCCCCCCGGGGCAGTCCCCGAAGCAAGGGGGTCCTCGCCGGGGTGCGAGGACGGTTGAGACGGCCAGGCACCTCGCGTGCTAAGTTGACGGTGTCGCGACTCAGCTTCACAGGGAGCAGCCATGACCTCGCGCATCACCGCCCATCGCGCCCTGGCGCCGGGACACCTCCAGCCGATCGTCTGGGCAATCGGCTCACTCTTCGCCAGCATCGCGTGCGCGGAGCCGGCCGGAGGCGTCGTGACGTCCGGGGCCGGACGCATCGTCCAGAACGGCGGTGCCACCACGATCACGCAGGGATCGAACCGGATGGCGATCGACTGGACCGCCTTCAGCATCGGTGCCGGCGAGTCCGTCCGCTTCATGCAGCCCGGGCCCGGCGCCATCGCGCTGAACCGCGTGACGGGCCGGGAGTCCAGCGTCATCCTGGGGGAACTGAGCGCCAACGGGCGCGTGTTCCTCCTCAATCCCAATGGCGTGCTGTTCGGGCGAGGCGCGCGGGTGGAGGTGGGCAGCCTCGTCGCGAGCACCCTGACCCTGAGCAACGCCGACTTCGCGGCGGGCCGCTTCGAACTCTCGGGCGACAGCACCGCCCGCGTCGTCAATCAAGGGACGATCCAGGCGGCGCCCGGCGGCCACCTGGCGCTGATCGCCTCGGGCGTCGAGAACACCGGCACCTTGGGCGCGCCCGGCGGCAGCGTCCTGCTCGCGGCGGCCTCGAGCGTCTCGCTGACGATGGCGGACGGCAGTCCGCTGGGATACACGATCAGCACAGGGGCGGCGCAGGCGCTGGCCGACAACGGCGGATTGATCGTGGCCGATGGCGGCCGCGTGACGCTGACGGCGCGCGGACGGGATCACCTGGCCGATGCCGTCGTCAACTCATCGGGGGTCGTGCAGGCCCGATCGGTCCGCAACGATCGCGGGACCATCGAACTGATCGGCGACCCCGCGGCCGGCATCGTGCGGGTCGATGGCCGGCTCGACGCCAGCGCGCCGGATGCGGGCGGCGTCGGCGGCACCGTGCGGGTGCTGGGGGACAAGGTGGGGCTCTTCGACGGCGCGCGCGTGGACGCGAGCGGCACGGCGGGCGGGGGGCAGGTGCTCGTCGGCGGCAACTTCCAGGGCGCTGGACCAGCGCCCAACGCCTCGGCGGCCTTCGTGGCGCCCACCGCGTCCGTGGACGCAAGTGCGACCCTGCGCGGACCTGGCGGCGAGATCATCGTCTGGGGCACCGACGCGGCGAATGTGCACGGCCGGCTGAAGGCGGCCGGCGGTCCGTCGGGCGGCAGCGGCGGCCGCATCGAGACCTCCGGCCATGCGCTCGACACCAGCGGCATCGAGGTCGACGTCTCGGGCGGCGGCGGCCTGTGGCTGCTCGATCCCTACAACGTCACCATCTCGACCGGCGCGCAGACCGGCGGCGGCTTTTCGGGCGGCGTCTGGACGCCCAGCGCGAGTGGCTCCCTCGTCAACACCGGCAGCATCCAGAGCATCCTCAATGGCGGCGGCAACGTCACGATCCGCACCGTCGGCGCGGGCGCGCAGGAAGGCAACATCGCCATCAACGGCAGCATCTCGAAGACCGCCGGAGGCGCCGCCACGCTGAGCCTGGTCGCCGATGGCCGCATCACCACCAACGCGACGTCCGGCGGGCATCGCACGATCTCCAGCAGCAGCGGCGCGCTCAACGTGTCGATGAGCGCCGCGGCGACGACGTCCGCCTCGAACACCAGCGCCATCAGCCTGCGCTTCCTCGACATCAACGCCAATGGCGGCACCATCACGGTCACGGCCAACGGCGCGTCCTCGGCGACCCTGCCCGCGCTGGACCTGAGCAACAGCGTCTGGACCACCAGCGGCGCGGGCGCCATTTCCCTCACGGGCACCACGCGCGCGAACGGCAACACCCAGGGCGTGTGGCTGAGGTCGACCACCTTGAGCACGGCGACGGGACCGATCTCCGTGTCCGGCACGAGCGGCGGCATCGCGACGGTCACCGGCACGAATGCCAATGGCGCGCCGCTGTTCTCGACGAACAACATCGGCGTCTATCTCAATGGCGGCAACTCGCTGACCAGTTCGGGCGGCGGGGCCATCACGCTGACCGGGACCGCGGCCGGGAACACGGCCACCTGGTCGGGAAGCGCCGTCACGCTGGGCGCGCTGGACACGCTGTCGACCACTGGCGCGGTCACGATCACGGGGACCGCGACCAATCCGTCGGCCAGCACCTATCGGAACCAGCAGTCCACCGTCGCGCTGATCGGCAGCAGCAGCAACGCGGTCAGCGTGACCGGCGGCTCGGTGACCATCAACGGGACGAACGGCACGGTCGGTGGCGCGAGCAGCACCAGCAACGGCAACGCGGCGGTGAAGCTCGACGGCAAGGTCAACCTGACGGCCACGAGCGGCGCGCTCGGCATCTCGGGCAGCAACGCCGGCGGCGACGGCGTGTGGGGCACCGGGAGCGGGGCGGTGCGGCTGAGCGCGCCCGCGTCGTCGACGATCAGCATCACCGCCAATGCCCTCGACACGGTCAGCGGCTACACCGGCTTCTACATCGGCGGCGGCGGCGCGACGCTCACGGTGCCGACCCTGGCACCGCTGCAGATCAATGCGGAGAGCCTTGCATCCGGGCGCCGGTCGTTCTGGAACAAGGGCGGGCTGATCGTGCCCGGCAATCTGAGCCTGGTGTCGGCGGCCGGCATGGTGGCGGATGACACGACCTTCGGCGGCTACTTCCAGATCGGCGGGAGCACCTCGATCCAGGCCGGTGGTGCTGGCAACACGGTGAGCCTCACCAATGGCGGCAATGCGTTCTCGGGCCCGGTCGCCGTGACGGCGGCGAGCACCACGCTGTTCAACACGACGGCACTGACCTTGGGGCCGTCGGCGGTGACAGGGACGCTGACCGTCACCGCACCGGGGCTGGCGCAAAGCGGCGCGGTGACGGTTTCCGGCGCGTCGGTGTTCAACGCGGGCAGTTCGGCGATCACGCTGACCCATGCGGGCAACAGCTTCGGCGGCGCGGTGAGTCTGGCTGGCAGTTCGGCATCGCTGGGAGCCGGGGCGGCATTGACGCTGGGCGCGTCGACGCTGACAGGCAACTTGACGGCGAATGCACCGGGGATCGCGCAGAGCGGGGCGCTCTCGATCGGCGGAGCGACATCGCTGAACAGCGGCTCGTCAGCCATCACGCTGACCAACAGCAGCAACGCGTTTGGCGGCGCCGTCAGTCTCATGAGCGGCAACGCGACGATCAATGCCGGCGGTCCGCTGAATTTCGGTGCATCGACGCTGAGCGGCTCGCTGAGCGCGGCGGCGGGGGGCCTCTCCCAAAGCGGCGCGCTTTCGGTCGCCGGCACGACCACGCTCAACGGCGGCGCGTCAGCCATCACGCTGACCAACAACAGCAACGCGTTCGGCGGCGCGGTGAGTCTCACAAGCAGCGACGCATCGATCGGCACCAGCGGCCCGCTGATCATTGGCCCATCGACGCTGAGCGGTGCGTTCGCCGCCACAGGGGCGGGCATCTCTCAAAGCGGCGCGCTCTCGGTCGCTGGCGTGACCACGCTGAACAGCGGTTCGTCGGCCACCACACTGGCCAACAGCAGCAACGTGTTCGGCGGTGCTGTGAGCATCACAGGCGGCGACGCGACGATCGGCACCAGCGGCCCGCTGATCATTGGCCCATCGACGCTGAGCGGTGCGTTCGCCGCCACAGGGGCGGGCATCTCTCAAAGCGGCGCGCTCTCGGTCGCCGGCGCGACGGTGCTCAACAGCGGGACCTCCGCCATCACGCTGGCCGACAGCGGCAACGCATTCGGCGGCGCGGTCAGCGCGGCCGGCCGCGACGCGACGATCGTCTCCAGCCAGCCCTTGTCCCTCGGCACCGCCCTGCTCAGCGGCGATCTGTCCGTCAAGACTCCCACGCTCACCCAGTCCGGCGTGATCTCCGTCGCAGGCACGGCCACGCTGGGCGGCGGGTCGATCCAACTGCAGGATGCCCGCAATGCCTTCACCACGCTGCGGGTCGACGATGCCACCAACGCGGTCATCCTCAACGGGCAGGCCATGTCCGTCACCCGCTTGTCCACTGCGGGCCCCGTGTCCTTGACCACCACCTCCGGTGATCTGAGCGTCAGCGGCGCGTGGCGCCTTGCCGGAGGAGACCTGACACTCTCCGCGGGCGCATCGCGCGCTCGCGGCGATGCCACGGGCGGCGACGTGATCAGCAGCGCCACCTTGTCGCTCGACCCAGGGCGCGTGCTCACCGTCCATTCCGGCAGCATCGACACGACCGTCCTGGGCGGCACCCTCGCGCAGCGGGCCGCAGCCGGCAGCGGCAACTTCCGATATGGCCGGCAGGCGGGCGACCCGCCAGGCGCCCTCGGCGTCGGCGACGGCACGACCTATGTCCTGTACCGCGAGCAGCCGACGGTCACGGTCACGCCCATCGACGCCGCCAACACCAAGGTCTACGACGGCGGGCTGACGCATTCCGACATCGCCTGGACTGTGGCGGGCCAACGCAACGGCGACACCGCCGCGATGATCTTCTCCGGCGCCCTGACACGCGCCGCCGGCGAAGACGCAGGCCGCTTCGCGATCCAGCCGGGCACGCTCGCCGACCGGCTCGGCTACGCGGTGGCGCTCGCGCCGGGACACAGCTACACCATCACGCCAGCGCCGCTGCTCGTCACCGTCAACGACGCGGCACGTCTGATCGGCCAGCTCAACCCGGCCTTCCAGGCGAGTTACTCGGGCTTCGTGCCCGGCCAATCGGCGGCCTCAGGCAGCGACCTGCTTGGCACGCTGCGCTTTCTGACCGACGCGACGGCCGCTTCCCCCGCAGGGCGCTACGACGTGTTCGCCACCGGCCTGAGCAGCCGCAATTACGCCATCCAGTACGCGCCTGGCGTGCTGACGGTGCTCGCGGGCAGTCCCGCCGGGCTCGCGACCGGCTCCGAGGAACTGGCCATCCCCTACCTCGCCTCCCTCGCCGCCATCTTCCGCACGTCCTCCCCCGATGACGCCCCGCCGAACAGGACCGATACCCGCCGCTGGTGGACGGAAGCGGCGGCCTTCGGCACCGCGGTCTGGCCGGCCGACGCGGAACGCTAAAGTCCAGGGACCTCGCGATCACTCACCTCATGAATCGCTGCCCCTGCGGAATCAAGACTGCTCGTCGCACCGTCTGTCTGGCCGCCTGGCTCCTGGCGGCCGCTTCTCCGATCCAAGCGCAGGGCCGCTCCGACGCCGACCCCTCGCCCAACCCCGCCCCTGCCCAGGACAACACGCCGATCCCCGTGCGCCACCTGCGCGTCACCGGCGCGACGCTGTTCCCCGCCGCCGAGCTCGAGGCGCTGGTGGCGGATCTTGGCGACGGGACCCGCACGCTGCCCGAGCTCACGGAGGGCGCCGTCCGCATCACGCGCTTCTATCGCGATCGCGGCTGGCCGTTGGCGCGCGCGGTGCTGCCGGCGCAGTCGATCCGTGATGGCGAGGTCGAGATCCGCGTGATCGAAGGCCGCTTGGCCGAGGTGCAGGTGCAAACGGCGCCCGGCAGCCGCCTGCTGCCCGACGTCATCGAGTCCCGTCTCGCGGCGATTCCGCGCGACGCCCCGCTGAACCAGGAACGGATCGATCGGGTCCTGCTGCTGCTGTCCGACCTGCCCGGCGCCCAGCCCACCGCGCGCTTGCAGCCGGGCGCGCGAACCGGCGACACGATCCTGTCGGTCGACAACGCGGCCGCCCCGCTGATCTCCGGCCGCCTGGACGCGGACAACCACGGATCGCGCTACACCGGCGAGCGCCGGATCGGCGGGACCCTCGACCTCAACAGCCCGACCGGCCACGGCGAATCGCTCGGCCTGCGCGTGATGGCGAGCGACGAGGACCTCTACTACGGCCGCCTCTCGGCGCAGATCCCGATCGGCGCGAGCGGCGTCAGCACCGCGCTGAACCTCACGCACACGCAGTACGTGCTGGGCAGCGCCTTTGCCGAGCTCGATGCGCATGGGCAGGCCAACGTGGCCGAATGGCTGCTCGCCTATCCCCTGGTCCGCGGCAGCGGCACCAACATCAGCGCGCAGCTCGGCGTCGAGCGCCGCCGCCTGGCCGACGAGGTCGGCGCGACCGCGACCTCGACGGGCAAGCGGGCCACGCATTACTCGCTCCAGCTGACCTTCAGCGGCCGCGACGACACCGGCGCCGGCGCCGACACGCGGCTCGGCCTGCGGATCGGATACGGACGCCTGGCGTTCACCTCGCCCTCCGCGGCCCTCATCGATCAACTGAGCGCGCGGACCGCCGGCCACTACGGCACCTTGAACCTCGATCTGCAGCGCCACCAGCGGCTGAGCGGCGGCTGGGGCCTGCTGATGACCCTGAGCGGGCAGCTCGCGTCGCGCAATCTGGACTCGTATCAGAAGTTCGCGCTCGGCGGCGTCAACGGCGTGCGCGGCTATCCGGCCGGTGAGGCCGTCGGCGACGAGGGCTGGCTGGCGGCCGGCGAGCTCTACTACGCCGTGAATCCGGCCTTCATTCCCAGCGTCTTCTACAACGCGGGCGGCGTGCGTCTCAACGAAACGCCCTTCCTGGCCGGGAACAACGTCCGCACGCTGCGCGGCTACGGCGCCGCCGTGCGAGGCAGTTGGCGCGAGCTCGACTGGTCGGTGTCGATCGCCGCCCGCGGCTCGGAGCGCGCGCAGTCCGAGCCCGACCGCGGTGTCCGCCTCTGGGCCCGGATGGGCTGGGCGTTCTGAACAGCAAGTCCGCGCGGAAAGAAAAAACGCCCGGCATTTGAACTGCCGGGCGTTCTCGTTGGCGGTCGCTGCGGGTCGATCCGCCGCGGCCGCCGTCTTGACAGCGCAACCGCGGAGCTCAGCAGAGCTGGGTCGTGCAAGCGGCCTGCGCGCTCGAGGCCAGTTGCTGGCCGTCGGCGCCGGTGTCGCGGCGGCCGGTGATGTAGACGGTGGGCAGCTTCTCGCGCTTGGCGGTGATGACCACCGGATCCAGCGTGATGACCGACGCGCGCAGTTCGCGCTGAGCCTGCACGTGGAGCAGGCTGAAGGCGATCGCCAGCGTGGCGCCGACGCCGAAGGCGAGGGCCTTGAAGCTCGCGCCGCGGCTCATGCCGATGCGCGGGGTGCGAGGGGTGCGGGAAGCCTTGAAAGTGGTGGTGCTCATGTCGATCTCCTTGAAGGGGTTGCGTGTGTCAGTGATGTCAGTGTCGTCGTGACATCCGCTCGCCGCGAGCCGCAAGCGACGAATGCGCATGGCGGCGGAGTGAACTGCGTGCCATCGCGACGAATGGATTCCAGAATCGTCCGGATCGCCGGGATGCCCCATTCCATCGGGGTTGTGAGCGATCGGTATGTGGTGTCCGCGGACACATTCGGACAGGCCTGGACATCGCGCTGACATCGCGCGAACAAAAAAAGGAAGCCCGCTGGTCAGGCGGGCTTCGAAATGCCGGGAGGAAGCGTGGCGTCTATCGGAGCGCAGGCCGAGCGGTGGTCATCCGCGCGGCTTGCTGGCCTGGTCGGCCTGAGGTCCCGGCATGGTCTGCTCGGCCCAGTGCTGGGGCACCGGGGTCGCCGGACGCAGCGCTTCGTTCACGTCCGCCAGGCACAAGGCGATGACGGCGGCGCTGGCCACGGCGGCCAGGGCGGTGAGGAAGGTCTTGGCGGCGTCGTTCATGGCGGTCCCCTGCGGTGGTGGTTCCAGTCCTGGCAATGCGTTGAGCCTGGACTGTGCGCCGCCACCCGCCACAAGGCCATGGCGGCGCGACGAATTGCCGCTATCGCGCGCCGAAATGCCGATCGGGGGGCTGAATGGAGGGAACGGGGACGGCCCCTGGAACAGGATCAGCCGCGCACCGCGAGTGGCGCCCCATCCTGGGGCGGCCAGGCCGCCAGCCGCGGCGCCAGCGCCTGGGCGGGCTGCGGCCGGCAGTACAGATAGCCTTGCTGGCGCCAGCAGCCCAGCGCCAGCAGCGCGTCGCGCTGGGCCTCGGTCTCGACGCCCTCGGCCACCACCTCGATGCCCAGCGCCTGCGCCATGCCCATCATGGCCCGCACCAGCGCGCGGTCATCCGCGCTGCTGGGCAGGTCGCGGACGAAGGCGCGGTCGATCTTCAGCCGCGCCGGACGCAGCAGCTTCAGATAGGCCAGCGAGGAATACCCGGTCCCGAAATCGTCCACCGACAGGCTCAGTCCGCGCTCCGTGAGCCGCGCCAGCGTCTGCAGCACGGTGTCGGTGTCGCTCAGCAGCGCGCTCTCGGTCAGCTCGATCGCCAGCTCGCCTGGATCCACCGAATGCCGGCGCATCGCTTCCGCGATCCGCTCGGCCAGACCGGGCTCGCGGAACTGCAGGGCCGACAGGTTGATCGAGATCGGCCCCGGATGCCGCCCTTCCGCCTTCCAGCGCGCCAGTTGCGCGCAGGCCTGCTCGATGGTGCTCCATCCCAGCGCCAGGATCTGGCCGGTCTCCTCGGCCAGCTCGATGAACTGGCCCGGCATCACCAGCCCGCGCTGCGGATGCTGCCAGCGCATCAGCGCCTCCAGTCCCGACCACGCGCCGGTGCGGGCATCGACGACGGCCTGGTAGTGCAGCAGCAGCTCGTCGCGCTCCAGCGCCAGCGTGAGCTCGCGCTCGAGCTCCATCCGCTGCACCGCCGCCGCGTCCATGTCCTGCTGGAAGAAGCTGTAGCGCGACCGGCCCAGCTGCTTGGCGCGGTACATCGCCAGGTCGGCGTGCCGCACGAGGGTGTCGAAGTCCTCGCCATCGCGCGGGAACAGCGCGATGCCGATGCTCGCCGACACGCTGGCCACGCCGCCCTCGAGCTGCAGCGGCGCGTTCAGCGCCTCGATCAGGCGCTGCGCCGCGTAGGCAACCTGCTCGCTGGAATCGCGCATCAGCAGCAGGAACTCGTCGCCGCTGACCCGGCATGCGAGATCGGATTCGCGCACCGCCTGGCGCAGCCGCTCGCTCGCCTGCAGCAGCATGCGGTCGCCCGCGGCATGGCCCAGCGAATCGTTGATCGCCTTGAATCGGTCCAGGTCCACGAACAGCAGCGCCAGGTTGGTCTGCTCGCGCCGCGCCACCGCGGCCTCATGCAGGAAGACCTCGCGGAACAGCGTCCGGTTCGGCAAGCCGGTCAGGTGGTCGTACATGGCCAGCTGATGCAGCTGCGCGTTCTTGCTTTCCATGTCGGCCAGCAGACCAGCGATCTGCTGGCCCATCTGGTCCAGGTGAACGCCCAGCTGCCCCAGCTCGTCCTTGCGGTTCCAACGCAGGCGCGGCACGGGCTGGCGTTCCGCGATGGCGTTGGCCAGGCGCTTGAGGCGATCGATCGGGCGCACCAGGCGCAGGTAGAACACCATCAGCACGATGACCACGCCCGCCACGACCTGGACGGCCACGATCATCGCCGTCTGCCGCCGGCCCTCGGCGAGCATGCGCGCCTGCGCCGCGTCGTCGAACTGCACGCGCAGGCTGCCCAGCACCTGGTTCTCGCGCCGGATGGTCGCCGCCAGCGTCACCGTCGGCCAGTCCTTGCTGCACTTGGCGCGGACGATGTCGGCGGTGTCGGCGCGTTCCTCGTTGAGCTCGACCGCGCAGACGCTGACGTCCGACAACAACTGATCGATCGCCCGCTGCACCGCCGGGCTGTCCACCGTCCACAGCGGCTCGGCCAGGCCGTTGGCCGCCAGCGTGATTACGGCCGCGCGCTGGCCTTCGAGCACCGGCTCCAGGCTGCGGCGGATGAACGCGTCGCTGAACGCCACCAGCGCCAGCGCCGGCGCCGCGATGCCGATCACCACCGCGAGCAGGATGACACTGCGTAGCGACAGCGACGGGGCTTTGAGCTTCATCAAGGGGAGGGGCTGGCGGGGGATCCGCTGATTCTGCATCTCCGTCCCGGGGGCGCTCTCCCCGCAAAGACGGGACGACGGGAAGGATTTCGGTATTCCTCCCGCTGCCACGCACTGTCAGCAGGCATGGGCGCGGGAACGGGGCTGGCCCTATCATGGCGAGTTCGCCTTCCAGTGCCCCGGCCCCATGTCCACGAAAGTCCCGCCCGCCGTTCCCGTCCCGCCCGAGCCCGCCGCCGCGCCGCAGCCGGGCCGGTACCTGGGGCAGGCGCTCGGCCGCGCGGGGGGCGAGACGCCGATGATCCGCGTGCGCGGCGCGCGCACCCACAACCTCAAGAACATCGATGTCGACCTGCCGCGCAACCAGCTGGTGGTGATCACCGGGCTGTCGGGCTCGGGCAAGTCCTCGCTGGCCTTCGACACGCTGTACGCCGAGGGCCAGCGCCGCTATGTCGAGAGCCTGTCGGCCTACGCGCGGCAGTTCCTGCAGCTGATGGACAAGCCCGAGGTCGACGTCATCGAAGGGCTGTCGCCGGCGATCTCGATCGAGCAGAAGGCCACCAGCCACAACCCGCGCTCGACGGTGGGCACCGTCACCGAGATCCACGACTACCTGCGCCTGCTCTACGCGCGCGCCGGCACGCCGTTCTGCCCCGACCACCACCTGCCGCTGGAGGCGTCCAGCGTCGGCCAGATGGTCGACGCGGTGCTGGCCATGCCGGACGAGTCGCGGCTGATGGTGCTGGCGCCGGTGGTGCGCGACCGCAAGGGCGAGTTCATCGAACTGTTCCAGGACCTGCAGGCGCAGGGCTATGTGCGCTTCCGCGTCGATGGCCAGACCGTCGAGGTGCCCGACCTGCCGGCGCTGAAGAAGGCCGAGAAGCACGACATCGACGTCGTCGTCGACCGCGTCAAGCTGCGCCACGACGGCGCCGACCAGTTGCGCCAGCGCCTGGCCGAGAGCTTCGAGGCCGCGCTGCGCCTGGCCGACGGCCGCGCGCTGGTGCTGAACATGGACAGCGGCGCCGAAGCCATCTATTCGAGCAAGTTCGCGTGCCCCATCTGCAGCTATTCGCTGCCGGAGCTGGAGCCGCGGCTGTTCTCGTTCAACTCGCCGGTCGGCGCCTGTCCCGCCTGCGAAGGACTGGGCCAGGTCACCGTGTTCGATCCGGAACGCGTCGTCGCCTTCCCCACGCTGAGCATGGCCAGCGGCGCGGTCAAGGGCTGGGACCGCCGCAACGCCTACACCTTCTCGATGCTGGAGTCGGTGGCCAGGCATTACGGCTTCGACATCGAACTCCCCTTCGAGGAACTGCCCGAGCAGGCGCGCCACGTGCTGCTGCAGGGCTCGGGCGAGGACGAGATCAGCTTCACCTATCAGGCCGAAGGCGCGAACGGGCGCAAGCGCAGCGTCAAGCGCTCCCATCCGTTCGAGGGCATCCTGCCCAACCTGACGCGGCGCTTCCGCGAGACCGATTCCGCCGCCGTGCGCGAGGAACTCGCGCGCTACCAGAGCGCCAAGCCCTGCACGGAGTGCGACGGCTCGCGCCTGCGCCGCGAGGCTCGCAACGTGCTGCTGCAGCCGGCCGACGCCGCCGACGGCGAGCGCGGCAAGCCGATCTACGAGGTCGAGCACGCGACGCTGCGCGAGGCGCTGGCCTATTTCGAGTCGCTCAAGCTCAAGGGCGCGAAGGCGGAGATCGCCGACAAGGTGATCCGCGAGATCGCGTCGCGGCTGCACTTCCTCAACGACGTCGGCCTGAACTACCTGAGCCTGGACCGCAGCGCCGACACGCTGTCCGGCGGCGAGGCGCAGCGCATCCGGCTGGCGTCGCAGATCGGCTCGGGCCTGACCGGCGTGATGTACGTGCTGGACGAGCCCAGCATCGGCCTGCACCAGCGCGACAACGACCGGCTGATCGCGACGCTGCGGCGCCTGCGCGACCTGGGCAACTCGGTGCTGGTCGTCGAGCACGACGAGGACGCGATCCGCGCCGCCGACCATGTGCTGGACCTGGGCCCGGGCGCTGGCGTGCATGGCGGCCGCATCATGGCGCAGGGCACGCCGGAGGAAGTGGCAGCCAATCTGAATTCCTCGACCGGCCGCTATCTGAGCGGCGTCGAGCGCATCGAGGTCCCCAAGCGGCGTCACGCCCTCAGCGACAGCGCGGACCCGCGCACGCTGAAGATCGTCAACGCGCGCGGCAACAACCTCAAGGGCGTGACCGTCGAGTTCCCGGTCGGGCTGCTCACCTGCGTGACCGGCGTGTCGGGTTCGGGCAAGAGCACGCTGGTCAACGACACGCTGTACGCCGCCGTCGCGCGCAAGCTCTACCAGAGCCACGCCGAGCCGGCCCAGCACGACGAGATCGAGGGCATGGACGCCTTCGACAAGGTGATCAACGTCGACCAGTCGCCGATCGGCCGCACGCCGCGCTCCAATCCCGCCACCTACACCGGCCTGTTCACCCCCATCCGCGAGCTGTTCGCCGAGATGCCCACCGCGCGCGAACGCGGCTACGGCGCGGGCCGCTTCAGCTTCAACGTGGCCGGCGGGCGCTGCGAATCCTGCCAGGGCGACGGCGTGCTGAAGGTGGAGATGCACTTCCTGCCCGACGTCTACGTCCCCTGCGACACCTGCGGTGGCAAGCGCTACAACCGCGAAACGCTGGAAGTGCTCTACAAGGGCCGCAACATCTCCGAGGTGCTGGGCATGACGGTGGAGGACGCGCTCGCCTTCTTCAGCGCGGTGCCGACGCTGGCCCGCAAGCTGCAAACGCTGATGGACGTGGGCCTGGGCTACGTGAAGCTCGGCCAGAGCGCGACGACGCTGTCAGGCGGCGAGGCGCAGCGCGTGAAGCTGGCGCTGGAGCTCTCCAAGCGCGACACCGGCCGGACGCTGTACATCCTCGACGAGCCCACCACCGGCCTGCACTTCGCCGACATCGCGCTGCTGCTCAAGGTGGTGCATCAGCTGCGCGACGCGGGCAACACGATCGTGATCATCGAGCACAACCTCGACGTCATCAAAACCGCCGACTGGCTGATCGACATGGGTCCGGAGGGCGGCTCCGGCGGCGGGCGGCTGCTCGTCGCGGGCACGCCCGAGGAGGTGGCCGCCTGCGAGGCGAGCCACACCGGCCGCTATCTGAAGCCGCTGCTGGCGCGCGGCTGAACCGGCGCGCCGCGGGCGACGCGATTCAGGCGCCGTTGCCGCCTGGCTGGCGGCGCTTCGCGACGGCGGCCAATGCGCCCAACCCCAGCGCGAACAGCAGCCAGGTCTGGGGCTCCGGCACGCCGGGAATCGGCGGACGGCCGCCACCGCCGGTATTGCCTTGCGGCACGGGAGGCAGCGTGATGATGCCGGGCCCGCCCGGCATCGAGATGCCTCCGCCGCCACCGCCCGCGCCGCCACTGCCGCTGCCGGGCGCCGGCGCGACGAGGCTGGTGTTGGAGGTCGCGGTCGGCGGCACGCCCGCGGTGCGCGCGAAGCTGCCCGGATCCCCGCCGCCATCGCCGGACGCACCGGCAGCCGGCGGCTCGAACATCAGCGGCTCGTCCTCGTTCTTCGCCACCGGGACGGCCGCCGCGGGCTTGAGCTTGCCGCGCGTGATGCGGCTGACATTGCGGCACACCGTCGGCACCAGGATGCACTGGCCGTCCTCGCAATACACGAGGCCCCGCTCCAGCGTCTGGTCCGTCCACTTGGTCCGCGTCACGGTCCGGCACACCGAACCCGCGCCGAAATGCATCTCGCGAATGGCGCTGTCGTAGTCGTAGCGACCCACGATGCTGTCGCGGTGGATGTCGACGATCTCGTCGTACTGGCGAGCCTCCATGCGCGCCCGGAGCTTGGCGCGCGTCGCCGCCGGAATGTCCTTGTAGCGGTCCACGGCCGCAACCAGATCGCCCATGAACGGGTTCACGCCGGGCTTGTCCCAGGAACAGTTCGGCAGCGTCACCGTGGACGCGGCCATCGCGATTGCGGCCACCAACGACATGACAGATCTCTTGTTCTGCGACGGCTGCCTCCGGGGACACCCCTGGGGTCAGGCCTTGCCGCTTGTGTCATTCCCTGTATCCATCCGTGGCATCAATGACTGGATGTGACGGGAATGGCTCGGCAGTGTAGGGAGCGAAGGCCGGTGGCTCCTGGCCCGCCCCCTCAGCCGAGGGTGTCGTGCAACGTGTTTTTTGTCACACGACCATCACAGTTCGCACAGATTGGTGAATCGCACACGCCGAGAGGCGATTGACGACGGCGACATGGACAACGCTGCCTCGTCCGGCAATCGCTGGTATCGTGCCAACTCCCCCGCCCGTTCCCGCCATGTCGTCCTCCCCCGCCGCCCGCCACGTCGTCTATGTCGAGGACGACCGCATCAACATCGTGCTGATGGAGGAGGTCTTCCGCCTCATGCCGGGCTGGACCCTGGAGGTCGCCGAGACCGGCGCGCAGGCGATGGAGATGCTGCCGCGGGTGATGCCCTCGCTGGTGCTGATGGACATGAACCTGCCGGACATGAACGGGCTGGAGCTGATGGCGCTGGTGCGCGCCGATGCGCGGCTCGCCGGGCTGCGCTGCATCGCGCTGTCGGCCGACGTGATGGACGATCAGCGCCAGCGCGCGCGCGCCGCCGGCTTCCAGGACTACTGGCTCAAGCCCATCGACGTGCGCCAGCTGCGCGCCGCGCTCGAGCGGCTCTGAGCCCATCCGAGCCGCGTCCGGCCGCGCGAGCCACAAAAAAGCCCGCTCGAGGCGGGCCTTGTCCTGAATGCAGAAGCGGCCTTGCGGCCGCCGCGTTCAATCCTTCAGGTGGCTGTTGATCAGGCGGGTCATCTCGAACATGTCGGCCTTGGCCTTGCCGAAGATCTCCTTCAGCTTGGCGTCGGCGTTGATGACGCGCTTCTGCGCAGCATCCTGCAGGTTGTGCTTCTTGATGTATTCCCAGACCTTCTTCACCACGTCGGTGCGCGGCAGCGGCTTGTCGCCGACGATCGCGGCCAGCGCGGGGCTGGGGGTCAGGGCCTTCATGAAGGCGGCGTTGGGGGTGCGCTTCTTGGCGGGAGCGGCAGCCTTCTTCGCGGCGGGGGCTGCCTTCTTCGCGGGCGCGGCCTTCTTCGCAGGTGCCGCCTTCTTCGCAGGGGCGGCGGCCTTCTTCGCAGGGGCCGCCTTCTTGGCCGGTGCCGCCTTCTTGGCGGGCGCGGCCTTCTTCGCAGTTGCCATTTCGATTCTCTCCATCAAGGGTTGTTGATGTGCCGGGCCCTGGTGAAGGTCTGACGCCTTCGGTACTCGTTGGCACCCTGCGCGGGCAATGGTACTGCGCACCTCTGTCATTGAGAAGGCTCTGACAGGGGAGAAACGGCCCTGAAGTCAACGCCGCGTGCCGTGTCTGTCGCGGGCGCGCATCAATCGCCGCGTGTCCTACGCGCTTCTCTCGTCATCACCTACGGGGTTCCCCGTGGTCATCGCGCATTGCGCGAGCGCTCAGTAGACATCGCGCCGGTAGCGGCCCGTGCGGATGAGCGCGTCCACGCCGTCATCGCCGAGCGTCTCCCGCAGCACCGCATCGACGGCGCCCGCCATTCCCTGCAGGCTGCCGCAGACATAGATCGCCGCGCCGCGATCCACCCACTCCCGCAGCCGGCTCGCGTGGCGGGCGAGCAGGTGCTGCACATGGACGCGCTCCGCCTGATCGCGGGAGAACGCCCAGTCCGCATGCGCGATCAGGCCGTCGCGCTGCCACGCTTCGATCTCATCGCGGTAGTGCGCGTCATGGGCCGCGCGGCGCTCACCAAACAGCAACCAAACCTGCACGCTGGATGGCGCGAGGCGCTCGATCGCGCCGTTGGCCGTGCCCATGCGGGATGCCGCGCGGGCCTTCAGGTGCGCGCGCAGCCCTGCCAGGCCGGTGCCGTTGCCGATGAGGATCAGCGGCCGGTCCGCGTTCGCGCCGATGCGGAAGCTCGCATGCGGCCGCAGCCGCAGCGCGACCTCGCCGCCGAGCGGCAGCCGGTCCGTCAACAGCCCCGACGCCAGACCCGGCGTGCCGTCGTCGCGCGCCGTGCGGCGCACCATCAACTCGACGCCGCCATCGCGTGGCAGCGAGGCGATCGTGTACTCGCGCGGCCGATGCGCGTCGTCGCCGGCCTCCTCGCCCGCCAGGCTCACCTGCACGAGATCGCCCGCCTCCCAGTCCGGCAACGGGGATCCGTCCGCCGGCGTCAGCGCGAGGTGGAACACCGGTCCGCCCTCGCTGCCGGGATTCAAGTGGCGGCGCGTGCGCAGCCGCCATGGCGTGAAGACGGGCGCTTCCCATTCCGCCAGATCGGCGGTGCCGGCGAGATGGCTGAGCCGTTGCCGCCATTGCGCCAGCGCATGTGGATCGGCCCGGTCCGCGTCGATGCGATCGAACATCGGCTGCGCGCCGCGCTCGCGCAGCCAGGCGTCGAGCGCGCGGCCGAAGCCGCAGAAGTGCGTGTAGCTCGAGTCCCCCAGCGCCAGCACGCCCGTCTGCAGCGACGACAGCTCGATCGCGTCGTCCCCCGCCGTCATCAGGTCGCGCGCGAAGGGCGCGGCGCTGTCGGGCGCGTCGCCCTCGCCATGGGTGCTGGCGATGAAGAGCGCATGCCGCGCGCCGAGCAGCGCGGCGCGATCGATCTCGCCGAGCGCCGCGACGCGCACCGGCATGCCAGCCAGGTGCAGCGCCTTGGCGGTCTGCCACGCGATCTCTTCGGCCTGACCCGTCTGGCTCGCGTGGAGCACGAGCACCGGCGGGCCGGCATCCGCGGCGGGCAGCAGCGCGGCGGATTCCTTGGCAGCCTGCCGCTGGCGCCGGCGGTGACGCCACCACACGGCCGCGCACATCGCCAGATAGAGCGCGATCAGCAGCAACGCCGCCGCGGGACGGGACAGGAACGCGGTCATCAGAGCATCAGTTCGCGCATCGCGGCGGAGAAGCGCTCCTCGAAGCCGCCGCCTTCGGCCGCGGTCCGGCGGCGCACCAGCAGCGCGGCCAACCCGAGTCGATCGGCAAGCGCCAGGCCTTCGTCCGGGCCCAGCACCATCAGTGCCGTCGACCAGCCATCGGCCCACATCGCGCTGTCGTGCACGACGGTGACGGCGGCGAGCCCGTGCTCGACCGGCCGCCGGGTGCGCGGATCAATGGTGTGGGAGCGCCGCGTTCCGTCGCCCTCGGTGAACGCCTTGCGATAGTCGCCGGAGGTCGCCACCGACAGGCCGTGCAGCGCGATGCGCAGCGGCGCGAGGCCGCAATCGGCGGAAGGCGGCTCGAGGTCGACCCACCACGGCTGACCTTCCGGCTTGAGCCCGGCGCCGCGCAGCTCGCCGCCAATCTCGACGAGGTGGTCGGGCAGGCCGAGCCGGGTCATCAGCGCCGAGACCCGATCGACCGCATAGCCCTTGGCGATCGCCGACAGGTCCAACGACAGTCCGCCCGGCTGCGTCAACACGTGGCGGTCGGCTTGCCATCCCAGCGTGGACCAGCCCAGAGGCGCGCGGGCGCAAGCGTCGGCGGCCGGCGGCTGGAAGCCGGGCTCATCATGGCGGCGGGCGAGCGCCGTCTCGCCCGACGGACCGAAGCCCCACAGCGCGACCAGCGCGCCGGCGGTCGGGTCGTAGGCGCCGCCGCTCGCCGCCGCGACTCGCAACGCCGCGGCGACGACCGTCGCCAAGCCGTTCGGCAGCAGCTGCGCGCTGCCCGCCGGCGCGCGATTGAAGCGGCTCAGGTCGGAGTCCGGATCCCACTGGCTCATCTGCGCGATCACCTCATCGCAGACGTGGCGCACCGCGTCGTCGATTGCGCCGGTGCGCAATCCCGCCGGGCCGACAAAGCGCGCCGACCAGACCGTGCCCATCGTCTCGCCGCCGATCGCGTGCACGATCTGGCCAAGCGGCGGGGGCTCGCCGGTGATGCGCAGCGGGACGAGCACGCGCGGCTCGGGCGCGTCGACCCCGCCTCGCGCCACCGCCGTCCCGCAGGCCACGCTCACTTGGGCAGCACCTCGAAGGTGGCGCTGACGCTGGCGCGCTGCACCGGCGCCTCGCGCGTGCCGGCGGGCGCGTTCGGGCCGCGCGCCGGACCCGTGCTCGCGCCGAGGAAGTAGCGGCCCGGCTCCGTCCATTCGACGGTGAATTCGCCCTTGGCATCGGTCTTGAGTTCGACTTCGCCAAACTTGTAGCGATAGCGGTTGCCCTCGCGGACCAGCTTCAGCTGCACGTCGGCCGCCGGTTTGCCGTCCAGCATCAGGCGGAACCGGGTCTTGTCGCCATGGCTCAGGTCGGTGACCGGACCCAGCGGCAGCAGCTCCAGACCGTCGCCCTCGGGCTTGAAGTCAACCTTGCCGGCTTCCTCCTTGCTGACGAAGGTCTGCTGGCGGTTGGTCATCACCGTCATCGCGGTGATCTCGGCGTCCGCCGGCACGTCCTTGGCGAAGGTCGCCGGCGTGCTGCGGAAGCGCTTGGTCTCGCCGCCCTGCTTGTACGTGCCCATCAGCGACTGGCTCAGGTTGCTCACCCGCCAGGTGCCGTCCTGCGTCAACTTCACGTCGAAGCTCTCGCGATGGCGCGCCGCGCTGCGGTTCTCCGCCTCGACGCTGCGGCCGTCCGGCGCGGTGATGCGCAGCGTCTCGATCTTGAGCGCGCGCTCGAAGTTGAAGAGGTCCTCGGAGACGGCCGCATCGAACGAGGCCACCGGCTCCTTGCCGTCGAAGGCGGCCTTGTTGGGCAGCAGCCAGGTCATGTGGGCCTGCGCGCTCAGGGGCAGCAGCGCGGCGATGGCCAGCGCGATCGGGGCCGCGCGCGTCGCGAGCCGGGCGGCGATCGAAGTCTTCATCATGGTGATCTGCTCCGTGTCTTGTTGGTGAGGCGAGGGCAGCGCGCCGCTCAGGGCTTGACCGCCAGTTCCAGCGCGCCGAGCTCGTGCTCGCCCTTGGCCGTGGCGGTGGCCGGCGCCTTCACCGGCCAGGTCAGCGGCAGGCGCTGCACTTCCCGGCCGCCCGCTTCGCGGCTGGACTCGACGACGATCTCGTACTGGCCGGGCGGCAGCGCGGCCAGCGCCGGATGCGTGTCGAGCGAGATCACATGCTCGCCTGGCGCGCGCGTCGCGGCGGTCACGCCGTCCGCCGGCACTGTGAGGTTGCGGCCGCCCTGGCGCCACCACTGGCGCATGTCCTTGAGCCACTTGGTGCCGGCGTTGTTCTGCTTCTTGATGTCATACCAGACCGCCAACTGCGCGACGGCGGGACCGGATTCGCCGGCCTTCTCGACCCAGACGGCGACGTAGGGGCGGTGGTATTCGGCGACGTTCAGGCGCGGCAGGTCGAGCTTGAGCTGCACGGTGGCGGCCCAGGCGGACGAGCCCGCCGCCAGGGTGCCCAGGGCACCGAGCTGGAGGAGGGTACGGCTTGCGGAGCGGTTCATGGACGAAATCTCGGTTGAAGGTCGGAAGGATCCTGGCGGCGGCTCAGAACGGAGAACGGCGGGTAAGGAAACAAGGAAACCCGGGGGACGGCGCTCTGGTCGCGCGATCCATGCAAAGAATCAGTGGATCAGCAGCAGGGCCAGCAGGGCCGGGATCACGAGGCCCAGCCCCACCAGCGGCCAGGTGCTGGGCCGGCTGACGGCGTGGAACTTGAGGATCAGCAGGCCCGTGATCGAGAACACCAGGCAGGCGGCGGCGAAGACATCGATGAACCAGCTCCAGGCCACGCCGGCGTTGCGGCCCTTGTGCAGATCGTTGAGGTAGGAGATCCAGCCGCGATCGGTGTCCTCGTACTCGATCTCGCCGCTGTCCCGCGCGATGCGGATCCACGCATCGCCGCCGGGGCGCGGCAGCGCGAGGTAGATCTCGTCGCGGCTCCATTCGGCGTCGCGGCTGTCGACGGCGCGGTCGAGCGTCTTCGCCAGCCAGGCGCGCACCGGGGCGGGCACGGCGGCCTTGCGGTCGGACTCGCCCGCCGCCGGCTTCAATGAAGCGGCCAGCTCAGCAGGCAGCTGCGCCGTCCTGCTGACGATCGCGGGCTTGGCCTCGATGCTGGCGGCGTGGTTCAGCGTGATGCCGGTGGCGGCGAACAGGATCATGCCGATCAGGCAGATCGCCGAACTGATCCAGTGCCACTGGTGCAGCTGCTTCAGCCAGCCGGCGCGCCGCGCCGCAGGGGTCGGGGCGGCGCCGCTCATGTCTCGGCCCAGAGCCGCAGCAGGTTGTGATAGTGGCCGGTGAGCGCGGTGGTCTCGGCGTCGTCGCCCAGGCGGCCGCGCAGCTTCTGGATGGTCTGGTCGAGCTCGAACAGCATTGATCGCTGCCAGTCCTGGCGGATCAGGCTCTGCGTCCAGAAGAACGAGCACACGCGCGCGCCGCGCGTCACCGGCAGCACGCGATGCAGGCTGGTGCTCGCGTAGACGATCAGGTCGCCGGCCGGCAGCTTGACCTCGTGCGTGCCGTAGGTGTCGATGACTTCGAGCTCGCCGCCGTCGTACTCGTCGGGCTCGCACAGGAACAGCGTCGACGAGACATCGCTGCGCAGCGGCTGGTCGGTGCCTTGCTGGCGCATGATCGCGCCGTCGACATGGAAACCGTACTGCTCGCCGCCCTCGTAGCGGTTGAACAGCGGCGCCAGCGTGCGCAGCGGCAGCGCCGCGCTGATGAACAGCGGATGCCGCGCGAGCACCTGGCGGATGTGCTCGCCGATCTCGCGGGCAGCCGGATGATCGGCCGGGAGCTGCCGGTTCTGCTTGACCTTCGCGCCCTGCTCGCCGACGGTGGCGCGGCCATCGGTCCAGTCGGCGGCGTCGAGGAGCTTGCGCATCTCGCGCACGTCCTGCTTGGAGAGCACGTCGGGGATGTGAAGAAGCATGTCCGGATCGATTCGAAACAGGAGGCCGGGACGGACGACGGCCCGCCCCCGCCAGGACGGGAACGGGCCGCGCGTACGCTACCTCAAACTCGTCAGAAGCCGATGTTGGCCATCAGCGAGACCGCCCGCGGTGCGCCCAGGACCAGACGGCCGCCCCCGTTGTTCAGCGAGGACATGTAGTTCCGGTCGAACAGGTTGGTGACGTTGAGCTGCATCGTGACATTCTTGTTGACGCGGTAAGCGCCCATCAGGTCGACGACGGTGAAGGCGGGCAGGCTGGGCAGGCCGGTCGAATTCGGCTGTCCCACGGTGACGACGCGCTTCTGCTCGGCGATGTGGCGCACGCCGGTGCCGATGGTGAAGTCGTTCCACTGGTACGAGGTCCACAGCGTGGCGGCCCACTTCGGCGTCCAGCGCACGCCGTCGGTGACGACCTGGTTCGGGTTGGTCGCGGTCGAGGCGGCGCGCTGGTTGATCGCCTTCGCGTCCATGGTCTGCACGCCGGCGGTGATCTGCCAGAAGTTGGTCAACTGGCCGACGGCCGCCAGCTCGATGCCCTGCACGCGCACCTTGCCGCCTTGCGTCGACAGGTTGGTCACCGGGTCCACGCTGACCACGCCGTCGTTCTCGCTGCGATACACCGCGGCGGTCAGGTTCAGGCGCTTGCTCAGCAGGTCCCACTTGGTGCCGACCTCGTAGTTGGTCGTCTCCTGCGCGTCGGCGGTGCCGGCGGCCTGGCCGGAACTGCTCAACACGAAGTTCGCGCTGCCGGGCGGCGTCAGCGAGTTGCCGGCGGCGGCGTAGACGGTGCCGTTGTCGGCCAGCTTGTACAGCAGCGCGCCATTCCAGCTGGTGATCCACTTGCCGGCGCTGTACTTGGCGTTGGTCACCACGTTGTTGGCCAACGTGCCGGTGGTGGTGCGGATCGTGTAGTGCTCAGTGCGCAGGCCCAGCGTCAGCTTGAGCGCATCCGTCAGCGCCAGCGTGTCCAGCGCATAGACGGCCTGCGTCGAAGTGCTGCCATCGTTGTCCGCGCCGGTGGCGTAGGGCATCGGCAGGACATCGGCGGCGCTCGGGCGATACAGGTTGGCGTAGGGAACGGTCAGGCCGGTGGTCGCGAAGCCCAGCGTCTTCTGGCTCTCGTACATCAGCTCGATGCCGGTGGTCAGGTCGTGCTTGACGCCGCCGGTGGCGAAGCTGGTCGTGAGGCTGGTCTGGTTGGCCAGGATCTCGTTGGTCTGGTCGACGCGCTGGCGCGAGCGCGAGATCTTCCACGTCGACGGATCGGCCGGATTGATCGACGTGGTCTGCGTGTCGCCGGCCACCGGGGCGCCGAAGATGGTGATGATGCCGGTCAGCACCCGGTCCATGTGCGTGCGGCCATAGCGCGAGATGTTGCGCACCGTCGTGCCGTTGCCCAGGTCCATCTCGAGCTTGGCGGTGACCATGTCGGCCTTGACCTTCTCGCGGTCGTCGCGGCTGCCGTAGAAGTTCGAGCTGTCGACCTTGGGCGCCGTGGCGATCGCGGCAGCGGCTGCGATTTGCGCCGGGGTCGCCGTGGCGGCCGGAGCAGCGACCGTGTAGCCGGGCCAGCCGATCGCCGGAATGCCGCCGTCCGGCACGTTGTCCTGGCGCACGTGCTGCGAGTACAGGAAGAAGCGCGTGTTCGTGTTCAGGCCGAAGGCGACCGACGGCGCGATGCCGTAGGTCTTGCGCTTGACGACGTCGCGGCCAGGCACGCCGTTGTCCTGCCACACCGCGTTCAGGCGCACGGCGGTGTTCTCCATGACCTTCTGGTTGACGTCGACCGAGGCACGCTTGCGGTTGGCGTCCCCGACCGTCACGGTGCCTTCGACGAAGTTGTCGATCTGCGGCAGCTTGGTGATCAGGTTGATGTAGCCGGCGGACGCACCGCGGCCGGTATCGGCGCCGGCGGGGCCCTTCACCACTTCGATCTGCTCGAGATTGAACACGTCGCGCGTGACCGCGCCCAGGTCGCGGATGCCGTCGACGAAGGTCGAGGTGCTCGCGCTGAAGCCGCGCATCTGGAAGGCGTCGCCAGCGGAGGTGTTGCCGTTCTCGCCCAGCTGCATCGTGATGCCGGGGGTGTTCTGCAGCGCGTCGGTCAGCGACACGGCGCCCTGCTCGCGCAGCACTTCCTTCTTGATCACCGAGATCGTCTTGGGCGTCTCCAGCAGCGGCTGCGTGAGCTTGGACGAGGCGCTCTTGTCCACCTTGTAGTCGGACTGCGCGGCGCCCTGGACCTTCACCTGCGGCAGGTAGGGCGCGCCGGACGCGGAGGCCGTGGCGGTGCCGGCGTCGGCAGGGGCCGGGGCATCGGCGGCATGAGCCAGCGGGAGGGTCAGCGAGGCGGCCAGGGCGGCCAGCGGAGCCACCGTGTGCTTGCGGCTCTTGATGTAGCGGGACATGAAAACGGGCTCCGAGGGAGGAAGTTCTAGTTGGGTTCTCGCTCGGCTGGCTGCGCGTTGGCGGCGTCGTCCCGGCGCTTCACGGCGCACGGTGGCGGGCCCCTCCCTGGTCGCGACTGGCTGGCGGTGGCGGGTGATTGAGGCCGGCGTGGACTCAAAGGTCGCAAATGCTAAGCATTCTCATTTGAGTGTGTCAAAGAAATGCGATGGCACGGGCCGTTGCGCGTGGCGAACGCGCGACGGTGAGCACGGCTTGGGCGGAAAACAGCCCGAACCGGACCGATTCCGGCAAGGAAATGAGAAAACCCGCGGACGCCAGAAGCGTCGCGCGGGTTTGGAGAGGGGGCGCGGGAGGCGCTCCCGCTCAGCTTTGCGTCAATTCAACGGCCTGGGCGCTTCTTCCTCGCCGGCTTCGGGCAGCTTGGGCGCCGTCTTCAGGCTCCAGACCATCGTCACGGCCAGGATCGCCACCACCACGCCCAGCGACAGCAGCACGGGGATCTTGATCACGTCGATCAGCATCATCTTGGCGCCGATGAAGACCAGCACGACCGCCAGGCCATAGCTGAGCAGATGAAACTTGGAGGCCATCGCCGCGAGCAGGAAGTACATCGCGCGCAGACCCAGGATCGCGAAGATGTTGGAGCTCAGCACGATGAACGGATCGGAGGTGATCGCGAAGATCGCCGGGATCGAGTCCACCGCGAAGATCACGTCCGTCATGCCCACCAGCGCGATGACCAGCAGCATCGGCGTCGCGATGCGCTTGCCGTTCTCCAGGGTGAAGAAGCGCTCGCCGTCGAAGTTCTTGCTGACCGGCAGCACGCGTCGCAGCAGCTTCAGCGCGGGGTTGTCCTCGAGGTCCGGTTCCTGGCCGGCCGCCCACCACATCTTGATGCCGGTGATCAGCAGGAAGGCGCCGAAGAGATACAGGATCCAGTGGAACTGCGCGATCAGCCAGCCGCCCACCAGGATCATCACCGTGCGCAGCACGATGGCGCCGATGATGCCCATCATGAGCACCCGCTTCTGGTAGGCAGAGGGCACCGCGAAGTAGGTGAAGATCATCAGGAAGACAAAGATGTTGTCGACCGCCAGCGACTTCTCGATGAGGTAGCCGGTGATGAACTCCAGCGCCTTGGTGTTGGCGAGCTCCGTGCTGCCGGTGCCGTCCTTGACGGCCCACCACAGCAGGCCCATGAAGGCCACGCTCAGCGCCACCCAGACCAGCGACCAGTTGATGGCCTCCTTGACGCCCACGTCGTGCGCGCCCTGCTTGCGCAGCACGACGAAGTCCAGGAACAGCGACACCACGACGATGCCGACGAAAACCACCCACAGCCAGGTGGGCACGATCGTGCTCATGACGACTCCTTGCAAGAACGGGAAAGGACTGTACCGATCCCCGGAACACTCGCGGCGTCCGAGGACGCCGTCCGGCCGAAAGGTCTTGCAAGGCTGACACGGCGCGGGGTCGAAGGACCTCGATCCGGAGTCAGGTGCAGGGCCCGGCTGCCTTCACGGCAACGTACTGACGGGCGTCTGCCGCGGCTGGCGCCGCGCGGCTACTCCCCTTTCGGAAGCTTCGGATTATCTTGTGTTGTTTGCCATTTCAACTTCGTATTTTTCTGATGATGAGTGCCGCTATGCTGAGCGGCATGAAAACGCTGACCCGTTGGCTGCTGCTCGCCGCCGCGCTGCTGCTGGTGGCGCACCTGTACCCCGGCGTGCAGGTGAAGAGCTTCATCACGGCCCTCATCGCGGCCTTCGTCCTGGGCCTGTTCAACACCATCCTGCGTCCGGTGCTGGTGCTGCTCACCCTGCCCGTGACGCTGCTGACGCTGGGGCTGTTCCTGTTCGTCATCAACGCGATGCTGTTCTGGGCGACGGCCTCGGTGCTCGATGGCTTCGCGGTCGCGGGCTTCAGCGCGGCGCTGATCGGTTCGCTGATCTATTCGCTGTGCGGCATGGCCATCGACGTGCTGATCGAGCGCCTCTTTCCCGACAGCGAATGAACGGATGAACAAGAAGGCCGCTCGTTCGAGCGGCCTTCTTTGTGAGCGCGAACGCGCGGCGAAGCGATCAGGGCTCCGCGCCTGGCGGCACGCCGCGTGGATACATCTCGGCCAGCAGTTGGCGGCGCTCGTAGCGCAACTCCCGCAGACGCGCGTCGATCACTGACGCCTCGAACTGGTCGGCCGTCTTGGCCCGTCCCTGGCGCTCCGCCGACGCGAGCCGGTCGATTGCGCCAGTGATGTCGCCGAGCGCCGCGCGGGACTCGCCCTGGGCTCTCAGCGCGCGCAGCGGCTGCCCGAGTTCCTGCCACAGCGTGCCGCTTTCCTGCCAGGCCAAGGCATCGCGCGCATGCAGCGCGAGATGCGTCTGGAGCGCTTCAGCGGCCTCCCGCTTCACTTCAGGGCGCGGGTCCGCCTGCGCCAAGTCGGCGCGCATCATGAGCATGGGCCGCGAGCGCTCGCCCTTGAGCGGTTCGAGCGCCGCGAAGCCGGCCTCGGTCTTGCCGCGCGCGAGTTCCAATTCGGCATGCGCGTAGACCAGCAGCCGCTTCGCGCCCGGGTCCGCGCCGAGCAGCCCGGCCAGCGCGTCGGCGGTCTTCAGCGAGGCCTCGGCACGCGAGAAATCACGCAGCTTGATCGACGCCAGCGCGCTCGTGTAGCGCGCCGCCAGCTGGTCGATGTTCTCGGTCTGGCGCGAGCCGGCGTCCAGCCCCTGCAGCACGCGCCACGGGTCGGTGCGCTGATCCATCAGCACGCGCGCGCGCGCCGCCATCAGGATGTGTTCCGAGGTGCCGACCAGCTTGCCCTGCCCCTTGGTGCCCAGGCGCGCGCGGGCTTCGCCAATCCGCTCGCTGGTCAACGGGTGGCTGCGCAAATACGGGTAGGCGCCCGAGTCCATCAGGTGATAGGCCTGCTCCATGCGCTCGAACATGCTGGCCATGCCCGCGCCCTGGTAGCCCGCCTGGGTCATGACCTGAAAGCCGACCCGGTCGGCCTCGCGCTCCATGTCGCGCGAGAAGTTCAGCTGCGCCTGCGCCGCGGCCGCCTGGCTGCCCACGATGGCCGCCTGCGCGCCGTCCATGCTGCGGCTCTTCGCGGCGGCCAGGATGCCCAGGATCAGCCCGACGGTGGCGAGCGCGCTCGTGCGCGCATCGCCGACGATGCTGCGCGCGATGTGGCGCTGCGTGACGTGGGAGAGTTCGTGGCCCAGCACCGACGCGAGCTCGTCGCGAGCGCCGGTCATCGCGATCAGGCCGAGGTGCACGCCGACATAGCCGCCAGGCAGCGCGAACGCGTTGACCGACTTGTCGCGCACCAGGAAGGCCTCCCAGGCGAAGCGGTCGCTGGTGTCGTCGCTGATGTTGCCGAGCCGGCGGGCCGCGTCGACGAGCGGCTGCCAGGTGTTCTGCACGTATTCGAGCAGCAGCGGATCGTCGATGTAGTCGGGATCGACGCGGATCTGCCGCATGACCTGGTCGCCGAGCTTCTTCTCGGCGCCGATGCTGACCTCGGCGGACACGGAATCGCCGAGCGCCGGCAGGTTGACCTGCGCGATCGCGCTCTGGCCGAGCAGGGCCGCGCTCAGCAGCACCGCCAGCGCGCGGCGCGTGAAGGGAATGGGGTTCAGTCGCTTCAAGGGATCTCCAGGGACCAGAACTATGATGACGCCTCTACGGTTTCGCGATTGTTGCCGCGCCCCATGAGCTCGCCTCTCACCCATTTTGACGCCGATGGCCAAGCCCACATGGTGGACGTCTCCGGCAAGGATGTCACGCACCGCGTGGCGCGCGCGGCGGGCCGCATCCGGATGAAGCCCGAGACGCTGGCCCTGATCCGCGAGGGGAATGCGAAGAAGGGCGATGTGATCGGCGTGGCGCGCATCGCGGCGATTCAGGCCGCGAAGCGAACTTCCGAGCTGATACCGCTGTGCCACCCGCTGCCGATCACGCGTGTGGCGGTCGAATTCGCGCTGGATGAAGCGGCGAGCGCGGTGATCTGCACCGCGCAGGTGGAGACGCACGGACGCACGGGCGTGGAGATGGAAGCGTTGACGGCGGTGCAGGTGGGCCTGCTCACCGTGTTCGACATGTGCAAGGCCGCGGACCGCGGCATGGTCATGGAGCAGATCCGCGTGCTGGAGAAGCACGGCGGTAAATCGGGCGACTGGGTCGCCGCGATCTGACCGGCCCGCGGCTCAACGCAATTCGCGGAAGCCGTACTCGCGCTGCGGCGGCTCGCACTGGAAGGGCTTGGCTGCGGCGCCGAGCGAGGCCACTTCCTCGCATTCGGCCAGCCACTCGTCGCTGGCGCTGTTGTGGAACTCGCGCAGGCGCTCGACGAGATAGCGGGCCTTGTCCGTCTCACCGACGGCATTGAGCGACTTCGCCCAGGCCATCAGCAAACGAATGTCGATCAGGTGATGGCCGGTGCGCCGCGCGGCGTCGAGCGCCAGTTCACCCGGAGGCAGCACGGTCGCTTCGGCGTAGTCGGCCTGCAGCGAAAACAGCGGCGAGCGCTGGCCCGAGGCGATGCGGTCCTCCAGCGGAGAGGCTCCTGCGGGCGGCGCGTAGATATGGACGATGCGCAGGTAGTCCGCGATGACCAGGGGCATCAGCGCCGCGATCGCGAGTCCCAGCAGTGTCAGCAGCGGCCGGCGCTTCCCGAGGGATGGCGCGTCATGCTTGCGCGTGGTCCCGGCCGGCGTGGATTCCGCCAGGCTCAAACCGAACGCCAGCGCCGCCGGGAGCAGGAAGTAGGCATACCAGAGCGGGTATTCGAACTGGCTGTGCAAGCCGATCATCGCGACCAGCATCGCGGCACAGCGCGTCGCCGCGGTGCCACGCACGGCACGTGCGAAGCCGCTCCACAGCCCCCAGCCGAGCAGGCCCAGCGTCAACAGGCCCAGCGGCAGGCCCATTTCCACGAGCAGCTGCATCTCGAGGTTGTGGGTGTGATCGAAGAACGCGACGGGACGATCGGGAAACGGCGTCAAGGTCCAGGCGAAGTTGAAATCGCCCCATCCCGCGCCAGTCAGCGGGTAGCGCTGCAGCAGGCCGACGGCGTTCTTCAGGATTGCCAGGCGCGTCGGTGAGCCCGCGCCTTCATCCGATACGCGCGACTGCGCGCCGAACGCGTGATGGCTGACGGCCGTGTACCACTCCAGCAGCGCCCAGCCGACGGCGAACATCACGAGCGTCGAACCGAGAGCGATGCGGATCCGCGGCGCAAGGCGTGCATCCACGGCACCCCAGAGCGCCAGCAGCCCGACGCCGATCATTCCGGTACGCGAGGCGCTGAGCAGCACGCAGAACACGAAGAGAAACAGCAGCAGGTACAACGCGAGAGTGCCGAGCAACGCGCTGCCAAGGCGGCGCGCCAGCCATCCGCCCTGCGCCAGCCACACCGAGGCGACGCAGGCCCACATCAACAGGCTGGCGAGGTGGTTGGGCTGCCGCATGTTGCCCACCGCGCGGCCGACCAGCCCGGAGCGCGCGATGAAGGTGCCATCGGCCAGGGCGGGAAAGAACATCTGCACGACGCTGACGATCACGCTCAGCAGGCCCGCGCCCACCAGGGCGACGCAGAAGGCGGTGAGCAGGTCGTCGCGAAGTTCGGGCGTGATCGCCCGCCCCGTCTGCACGGCGAGCAGGGCGCCCAGCAGCATCGCCGCGCTGGTCAGCGCCATCGACCACGGAAGGCCGTTCATCGACGGCGCCGCCAGGGCGGCAGCGGTCATGAGCAGCAGGCCGAGCGACACGCCATCGACGCGCCAACCTGCCCGCAGCGAGCCGCTCCAGGCCAGGCCGGCGACCGTCAAGCCCAGTCCGGCGAAGGCCAGCAGCTGGTTGTACAGCGTCGCCGACGGAGTCTGGTTGTACGCAACGAGCGGCGCGAGCGTCACGCCAAGCAGCAGGCCGATGAGCGTGAGGAGCTGGCGATGCGGTGCCGAAGCGGCGTTGGAAAGATCGGCGGCAGGCGCCGTCGCGGCGAACGTCATGAACGGTCCGGGTCGTGGGGACAGGGCGGAACTCTAACGCCCTTGCGGCGGGGTGCGCCCGCGACGGTCAGAAGCTGTCGATCGGCGCGAAGCCCACGGGCTCACCACTGGTTTTGTCGATGAGCACCGACCAACTCGTATCGCGCGCGATCATTGGAATCACCGCAAGTTGCTCCAACGGTCTGCCGCTGCGGGCGACGGCATCGTCGAACGCGGCGCGATCCTTCGCACGCGCCACCAGCGGCGCCAAGGGCTTGGCCACTTTCAGCGCATGGCGCCGGCCCTCCGCGCCCCAGGGGCGCCAGAAGAGCGGGCGCGCGCCGATATCCGTGCCAGCCATCGCCTTGAAGATGGCGTCACCGCGTTGAGCGTCCGTCGGCTCGACGGTATCCACGAGACGGGGGCCGTCCAGCGGCAGGGCACGCAGGCCCTCGACCGCCTTCGGCAATTCGTCCATCACGACGTCATTGGCAATGGTGAGACGGAATCGTTCGGCCTCCAGCGCCAGCACGGCCGGCCGCGCCAGATAAACGGTGTGCAGCCCGTAGCTGAGCGCGGCGAGCTGCAGTGCAACGATGATCGCCAAGTCGCGCTTGAGTTCGCGCATCGGCTTGCGGATGTCGAAGATCGCCAACGTGATCAGCGGGCCCATGACGATGTCGACGCCCATCACCAGGAACAGGAGTTTCTCTCCGCCGGAGACGATCCGATACGGCCAGGGATACCAGACCAGGAACACCAGGGCAGCGACCGCCATGGCCACGACAAGGCAGCTCAACAGGTGCACGCCGGCGGCGCGGGCGCGCCGGCGCCATTCGAGAGGGGCTTTCGAGGCAGTCATCGTCAGAACCAGCCGTAGGACCAGAAGCGGAAGCTCAGGAATTGATTGCCGATCGGCTTCTTCATCGGCTCGCCAGTGTGGATATGAGGAATGTCGTCGGGGACTTCCATCAGGGCCAGCGACGTGGCTGTCACCATCGCTGACAGCACCAGGGCGCGCCACGCGACGCGGGGCAGGGAACGGCGCGTTGCCAACGCCTCGGCGGAGGCTTCCGCCTTCGTCTCAAGCGACATCAGCAACGCGATCAGCACGGCGATCCACATCTGCGAGACCGGCATGACCCAGTTTCCGGAGAACCCGCTATCGACGAGCAACGCAACCGTTGCAGTCAACAGCGCGCATGCAAGCACGAGCTGGGCGGATGCAAGGCGCCGTACGTTTTCCAGCGCCCGCTTCAGGAAGCGCACGGCGAACCACGCGATCAACAGAGTCACGGGCAGACCGTATTCGGACAGCACCTGGACATAGACATCGTGAGGATGGCCCGCGATCGGATTGACGGTATTCGTGAAGTGCATCGGACCGACGCCCAGCCACGGGGAGGTCGCGAAGAGATCGAGCGCCTGACCTGCAAGGAAGCCCCGGAAATGCGGGCTCAGAATGCCGTCCGTCATGGGCTCGGAAAGGTAACGGAACCAGAAGTACCAGAGCAGACCCATGGCGAGCGCACCAGCGCCAAGGGTCAACGTCATCGTCCATGCGTATCGCCAACTTGCCCGACCGAAAACCGCCAGGGTGACCAGCGCGCCGGCCAGCAGCGCGAGGATGGATGCACGGGCCAGGTAGAGCGTCAGGATCGCACCACCGGTGACCAGCGCGATCGCGGCGGCGACACGGAGCCACCGTCGCGTGCCTGGCCTCAACAACACCACGCCCGCCAGCGGCAGCGACATGCTCTGCACATGGTTCAGGAAGCGGGCGTTGTCAAAGCCGAAAATGATTTCCCAAGGCGCGAACAGGTCTGGCGCGCTCACCGCTCCAACCAGCATCACCAGCACCCAGATGACGCCGTACACGGCGGCGCCGACGGCCACCAGCTCGAGGAATCGATCGCGAACGCCAGGGACCGCAAATGCGCGAGACAACTGCAGGGCCAATATCAGCAGCCCTGCGAACAGCGCGACTTCCCTCGCCGCCACAAGTGGATGCGCGGCATGCAAGCACGACGCAACAACCAGCACGCCCAGGACAGCGAGCAGCCGACGAGAGGCGCCCTCTTTCCAGCCCGGGCCGGGCGGAGACGTGAGCGTCCAGACGCCCGCCGCGCCGAGCAGGATTCCCAATTGAATCAGCCGCGAAAAATCGTGTGGGCCCAACTTCGTGGGGACCGCGCTGTGTAGGACCGGCACGGCCCAAAGCAGTATGGCCAGCGCCAGCGCCAGCCAGCGGCCCGTCGGGAAGTGGGTGGTGATGCGGTTGTTCAAGGCGGCCCAAATGGTAACGCCGTCAGCCGGACCGATCGAGCCGCCCGGACGGCAAATGAAAAAAGGAGCCCGAAGGCTCCTTCTTACGGAATGGCCTCGCGGCCATTCACCGACCTGATCAGGTCAGATTAGGTCGGCTTGCAGCTGGCCGGCAGGTACTTCTTGTCGATACCAGTGCTGGCGGCCGGAGCGCAGGCCCAGTTCATTTGGTCGCCGCCGTTGATGCGGGTACCGGTCAGCGTGATCGTCTTGCCGTCCACGCCGGTGCCAATACCTTGGGCGGTGGCGGTCAGGGTCGCCGTGTTGGTGTCAACCTTGGCATAGGCCAGACCGGAGACGTACTTGGTCGCGTTGAATTCCAGGCCCAGCGTCGTTCCGTCAGCCGGCAGTTCGCCCTTGACCGACAGCCATTCCTGGATGGCGGCCTTCGGTTGGCTGGCAACGCCGATGACTTCCGTGACCTTCGACTTCTTGATGTAGTCCGAGTACGCCGGCAGAGCCACGGCAGCCAGGATACCGATGATCGCCACGACGATCATCAGTTCGATCAGGGTGAAACCTTGTTGAACGCGCTTCATAAAAACTCCAAAGAGAGAGTGGGGTAGAGACGACCCCATTGAACGCAGGGCGCGTGCCAGCCACTGTGCTTGCTCGTTTCGTGAATGGCGTCACGACCTGTCGATCATGGCCTGACTTCAAGTGACCATTTTTGTCAGCGCATCTGGCGAGTTTTGTCACTCGCAGTTCTTCGGACAAGGTTTGTCGGCAAATCACGGACAGGCAACCGCGCTCCCTCCAAAACGAAACCGCCCGCGGCGGAAATCCGGCGCGGGCGGTTGGAAGGTGGGCATGCAGTCTCAGGCCAGCGTGAACTCCTGGAAGTTCTCCAGCGCGGAGATCCGGTGCGTCGTCCGAAGTCCCATCACCGTGCCCATCACGGCCGCCCGCTCTCCTGGCTTGATGTGGGTGATGTGCACATCAATGGCGCCGCCGAGTTTCGAGAGCTCCTCACGCAAGGTCGTGGGGCAGAGGTGCTTGCTGATGCCGGCCAAGCCGCATTCGTCGTCGCCAAAGGCACATTCGATGATCAGATGCGCCACCTTCATCGTCGCCAGGCGATCCCACAGCGCCTGATTCGGGCCGGTATCGCCAGTGAACACCCAATGCCCCAGCGCTCCACCCTCTACGGCGAATCCCACTGCAGGCACGGTATGCGCCGCACTCAGGACTTCAACGCGGCGGCCGCGTCCGAGATCAAGGCGATCTCCCACTGCAAATTCGTGGAAGGTCAGCGCGGGGCGCTGGGGTGTCGGCAGCCGAGTGAAGTCCGGCCAGATCACGCCGTTGAAAACATGCGCGCGGAGCGCTTGCAGCGTCTCCGGCAGCGCATGCACCTTGACCGGCGGGCGGCCCTCCTGCGCGCGCCGGCGCTGCACGGTGTCGGCCAGCAGGCCGATCGCCAGCACATGATCGAGGTGGGAGTGCGTCACCAGGATGTGGTCCACCCGGGTCATCGCTTCGACAGTGAGCTCGGCCACGCCGCTGCCGGCGTCGATGAGCACATCGTCGTCCAGCAGGAAGGAAGTGGTCCTGTAGCCGGCCGCCAGGGCGCCGGCACAACCGAGCACGCGAATCTTCATGCCGGCGACTTTAGAGCCAGCCTCGCGAGCCGCTAAGCGCCGAATCCTCGAATCGGGGACTTATTGCCGTCGCTTACGAGGCCCCCTCGGAGCGCCGTGAAAACCTGCACACGCGTAGGTGATCGCCGGACACGGCAGAAGCATTTCGATACAGAAATGCGCCGTCAGGCCTGCACGAATTGCATTTGCGTCCCGGCCAGCTCGATCACGTCGCCGTTCTTCAACGGGACCGATTCGGCCGTCAGCGGCGCACCGTTCACCACGGGCCGTGCGCCACCCTCGACGTGCGCGAAGACATAGCCGCTTGGCCGCTTCGTGATCGAGGCGACCTGCACGCCCGGCTTGCCCACGGTCGTCACGACCTTGGTCAGCGTGACCTCGCGGCCCGCCGCAGGACCGTTGAGCACTTTGATCGCCGCCGGCGCGGTCGACACCGGCGCCGGGCCCAGACCACCGAACGACGACGGCAACCCGAACCCACTGCTCGGCGCCGTGCCGGGGCGCAGGATCATCGTTTTCTCGTAGTCGCCGTTGTCCTCGATCAGGAACTTGATCTTGTACTTGCCGACCTCGATCACGTCACTGTGCGACAACAGCTGCTTCTTGATCGCCTTGCCGTTGATGTACGTGCCGTTGGTCGAGTTCAGATCCTCGATGAAGACATCCGACCCCACCATCTGCAGCACGGCGTGCTCGCCGCTGACCGCAAGGTTGTCGATGACGATGTCGTTGTAAGGTCTACGACCGAGCGTGGTCTTGTCCTTGGTGATCTGCACTTCCTTGATCACCACGCCGTCGAGCGACACCACCAGCTTGCCCATGCTTGACCTCGAGTCCTGTCTTATTTGTAGCGGGCCGCCTCAGCGGCGCCCATTGTTTCGACTGAATGGCCACCACGCCCATGGCTTGGTGCGACTTTCCGCGCGAACCAGAACGATCGCAATATTATCCTTGCCGCCCATGTCATTGGCTGCGTCCACCAATGCCTGCGCCGCTTCGGGCAGATCGCTGTGGCTTTGCAACACCTGTGCCACGCTGCTGTCATCGACCATGTCCGAGAGGCCGTCGCTGCACAGCAGGATCTGGTCGCCCGGCAGCAGGTCGTGCTGATGGACCTCCAGCATCACGGTGTCCTCCACGCCCACGGCCCGCGTCACCAGATTCTTGTTGCTGCTGAACACCGCCTCTTCCGGCGTCAGTAGACCCGCGTCGATCTGTTCCTGCAGCAACGAATGGTCACGCGTCAGTTGCACGAGCTGGCCATCGCGATAACGGTAGGCCCGCGAGTCGCCGACATGCCCCAGCAGCAAGCTCTGCTCCCGGAACACCGCCAGCACCAGCGTGGTCCCCATCCCGGCATAGCGCGGGTTGGTGTTCGCCGCATTGAAGATGGCGCGGTTGGCGTTGTCCACGCAGATGTCCATCGCACGCCTGACATCGATGTCGGTGGCGTGCTGACCGGTCTCCGCCAGCCAGCGGCCCAGTTCCGACTTGATGAAGGTCGTCAGCATCTGGCTGGCGACTTCCCCGGCGTTGTAGCCGCCCATGCCGTCCGCGAGGACCGCCAGCCCGACGCTCGGCTCCAGGGCGACCGAGTCTTCATTGTTGTCGCGCACGCGTCCTGTGTCGGTGGCGCTGAAGAACTCCAGGGTCATGTCTTGCTGGCGGGATCGGCTGGGGGAAGGGGATTGTGCACTGCGCCCTGGGACTGTAGCCGCAAAGTGCGCTCGAACGCCTGTCCCGCCGGTGGGGGGGTTGTGGCGCCGGTGCTATTGGCAAGTTCCACCGGAATCTGGCTGAGCACCGACTCCAGATCCTGCGCGAACGTGTCGCCGCGCTGATAGCGGAGTTCGGGGCGCTTTTCCAGGGACAGGGCGATCACCATGGCCAGCGATTCGGGCAGCTCCGGCCGCAGGCGGCGCACATCCGGCGCGGCCTGGTTCATGATGTGTTGCATCAACGCCGCCATCGACTCCGACTGGTGCGGGAGGTGGCCGGTGAGCAACTGGAACAGCATCGCCCCCAGCGAGTAGAGGTCGCTGCGCCCGTCGACCGGCAGCCCGGCGAGCTGCTCCGGCGACATGTAGGACGGCGTTCCCAGCACCAGGCCGGTCCGCGTGCGGCTCCCGTCGGCGACGCGGGCGATGCCGAAGTCCATGATCTTCACGCTGCCGGATTCGCGCTCGAGCATCACGTTGGCCGGCTTGATGTCGCGATGAACCACGCCGTGGCTGTGCGCGTACTGGAGCGCCCGCGCCAGGCGGGCGCCGAGCAGCAACACTTCTCGCAGCGGCAGCAACTGGCCCGGGCGGGTGTGGTGGCTCAGGTCCTGGCCGACGACGTACTCCATCGCGATCCAGGTGTCGCCGGCGCTTTCACCTGCGTCCAGCACCCTCAGGATGTCCGGGTGATCCAGATGCCGGGCCGCGCTGGCCTCGCGCATGAAGCGGTCACGGACGTCGATCAGGTCCTCGGGCGCGAACTCGCGCTGCAGCGCCAGCCGCTTGATCGCGACCGCCTGGCCATCGCGGCGGTCGACGGCCCGGTTGACGACCGCCATCGCACCGCGGCCGAGCTCTTCCCCGATCTCATAGTCGTCGAGCGCCACGCCCGCCGGGCGCGGCATCGGCTGCGTGGTGGGCAAGCTGTCGGGCGAGCCTGGTCCTTCGCCCTCCGACGCGCCTCGGCCCAGCAGTCGCTTCAGGAAGCCGGAGGCGCTCATGACATGGCGGGCCTTTCGTCAGGCTTCGGCCGGGCGGCGCGCGGCCAACATCTTGCCGACGATCAGCACGAACAGCGCGCCCCCCACGCCCAGGGCGTAATAGAGCTGCGGCAGCACTTCGGTCGTGCCCGGCTTGTCCCCCGCCTGCATCGGCAGCCAGGCGTTCAACGCCGGATCGGTGACGACCATCGTCCCGGCGATCCAGCCCAGCAGCATCGCGCCCAGCGTGATCACGATCGGGAACTTGTCCATCAGCTTGATCACCAGTTGGCTGCCCCAGACGATGATGGGGATCGACACCAGCAGGCCGAAGATCACCAGCGGCATCTGATGGCTGCCGCCCGCGCCTTCGGCGGCGCCGGCGATCGCGATGACGTTGTCCAGGCTCATCACGAAGTCCGCGATGATGACGGTCTTCACCGCGCCCCAGAGCTTGTCGCTCGCTTCCATCTTCGAGTGGTCGTCCTCGCCTTCAGGCAGCAGCAGCTTGATGCCGATCCACAGCAGCAATGCGCCGCCCACGAGTTTCAGGAACGGCAGCTTCAGCAGCGTCAACGCGAAGAAGATCAGCACGACCCGCAGCACGATCGCGCCGGCGGTGCCCCACAGGATCCCGCGCGTGCGCAGGTTCGGCGGCAGCTTGCGGCACGCGAGCGCGATGACGACGGCGTTGTCGCCACCCAGCAGGATGTCGATCATGATGATCTGGCCGACGGCGAGCCAGAACTCGGGGCTGGAGAGCATGTCCATGGAGGAGGTACCCGCGCCAGGCGCCTCGCGCACGGCGAAGGCCCAGTCTAAAGCGTTGGAGGGACGAATGAGAAAAGGGGCCCGAGGGCCCCTTCATTCATTCGAGGGGTGCGAACGAATTGTCCGCGCCGCCCCCTGGAAGCCGCTTGCGTGAAATTACGCACCGGCGCCTTCCAGCATCAGGTTTTTCCTGTCGATTACAGCAGGCCTTTCAGCAGCTTGCCCATCTCCGACGGATTGCGCGTGACCTTGAAGCCGCACTCTTCCATGATGGCGAGCTTGGCATCGGCGGTGTCGGCGCCGCCCGAGATCAGCGCGCCGGCGTGGCCCATGCGCTTTCCCGGAGGAGCGGTGACGCCCGCGATGAAGCCAACGATCGGCTTCTTCATGTTGTCCTTGCACCAGCGCGCGGCTTCCGCCTCGTCCGGGCCGCCGATCTCGCCGATCATGATGACGGCGTCGGTGTCCGGATCGTCGTTGAAGGCCTTCATGACGTCGATGTGCTTCAGGCCGTTGATCGGGTCGCCGCCGATGCCGACCGCCGAGGATTGACCCAGGCCGATCTCGGTCAGTTGAGCGACCGCTTCATAGGTCAGCGTGCCGGAGCGCGAGACCACGCCAATGCGGCCCTTGCGGTGGATGTGGCCGGGCATGATGCCGATCTTGATTTCGTCGGGCGTGATCAGGCCGGGGCAGTTCGGGCCCAGCAGCAGCGTCTTCTTGCCGCCGGCCAGTTCCTTGGCCTTCATCTTGTTGCGCACTTCCAGCATGTCGCGGACGGGGATGCCTTCCGTGATGCAGATCGCCAGGTCCAGGTCAGCTTCGACAGCTTCCCAGATCGCGGCGGCGGCGCCCGCGGGCGGCACGTAGATCACGGAGACGGTCGCGCCGGTCTGGGCGGCGGCTTCCTTCACGGTGCCGTAGATGGGGATGTCGGAGAACTTCTCGCCCGCCTTCTTGGGGTTCACGCCGGCGACGAACGCGTTCTTGCCGTTGGCGTAGGCCTGGCAGCCCAGGGTGTGGAACTGACCGGTCTTGCCCGTGATGCCCTGGGTGATGACCTTGGTGTCCTTGTTGATGTAGATGCTCATGTCGTATTCCTTGGCTGGGTCTGCGGCTTACTTGACGGCGGCGACGATCTTGGTCGCGGCTTCGGCCATGGTGTCGGCGGCGATGATGGGCAGGCCGGACTCGGCCAGCATCTTCTTGCCCAGCTCTTCGTTGGTGCCCTTCATGCGGACGACCAGCGGCACGCTCAGGTTGACGGCCTTGCAGGCGGTGATGACGCCTTCGGCGATGGTGTCGCACTTCATGATGCCGCCGAAGATGTTCACGAGGATGCCCTTCACCTCGGGGTTCTTCAGCATGATCTTGAAGGCCTCGGTGACCTTCTCGGCGGTGGCGCCGCCGCCGACGTCCAGGAAGTTGGCCGGCTCGCCGCCGAACAGCTTGATGGTGTCCATCGTGGCCATGGCCAGACCGGCGCCGTTCACCAGGCAGCCGATGTTGCCGTCCAGCGAGATGTAGGCCAGGTCGAACTTCGAGGCTTCGACTTCAGCCGGATCCTCTTCGTCCAGGTCGCGGTAGGCGACGATTTCCGGGTGGCGGAACAGCGCGTTCGAATCGAAGTTGAACTTGGCGTCCAGCGCGATCAGGTTGCCCTTGGAGTCGCAGTTCAGCGGGTTGATCTCCACCAGCGACGCGTCGGTGTCCATGTAGCACTTGTACAGCTTGGCGAACAGGTCGACGGCCTGGTCCACCGAAGCGCCGGTCAGGCCGATGGCCGCGGCGATCTTCTTCGACTGCTCGGTCGTGATGCCGGTCAGCGGGTCGATGTACTCGGTGATGATCTTCTCGGGGGTCGAGTGGGCGACTTCCTCGATGTCCATGCCGCCTTCGCTCGACGCGATGAAGGCGACCTTCTGCGTGCCACGGTCGGTCACCAGCGAGACGTACAGCTCATTCTTGATGTCCGCGCCTTCTTCGATGTAGAGGCGGCGGACCTTCTGGCCTTCCGGGCCGGTCTGGTGCGTGACCAGTTGCATGCCCAGGATCTGCTCGGACAGCGCCTTCACGTCGTCCAGGCTCTTGCCCAGCTTGACGCCACCGCCCTTGCCACGACCGCCGGCATGGATCTGCGCCTTGACCACCCAGACCGGGCCGCCCAGCTTCTGCGCGGCTTCGACCGCTTCTTGCACCGTGAACGCGGGAATGCCGCGCGGCACCGGCACGCCGAACTGGCGCAGGATTTCCTTGCCCTGGTACTCGTGAATCTTCATAGGGAGGTCTCGCTTGATGGATGAATCAGGAAGAGGCCGCCGGCGCCGCAGGCGATCCGCGGTGCTGGCGTGGAGATGAGGTTTGCAGCGCCGGGCTCAGCCGGGCCTCCGCGACAAGGACCCCGTCGTCGCGGCCATAGGACCGCGCGTCGACGGGTCGACGACGATGCGGCGGATGGCGCTCGGGGGAGGCGATGGAAGACATAAACCGATGCAAACACGCAAAAACACGCCCGCGGACGAACGCCGGCGGGCTGATTTGCGAAGCCGAAAATGTAGCATGCTGCGTTGCATCAAGCCCTTGGCGGGGTTGAGACGCGCACCGGCGTGGGCTTGTCAGCGGGCCGCAAGGTGCTCATGGCGCACGAAGTTTCGAGCCGTTTCGTGCGCGCAGCGGCGATGTCGCCGGTTCAGGCGTCAGGATCGCGGTCCAGCCCGGCGGCGACACGCCGCACCGCCTTGCGGGCCACGTCGTGGCCGAAGCCTCGGCCCATGAGAAAGCGCAGGCACTTGGCTTCGGCGGCCGCGTCGGCTGGCGCGCCATCGCCGAACTTGCGGCGCACAAGTTCGCATGCGCGGTCCAGTTCTCCCGCAGCCAGCGTCGAGCGCTGCTCCGCATCCATGGACAGCCCGTGCTGCGCGAGCTCCTGCTCGATGCGCCGTTGTCCGAAGCGCTGAGCGCGCGCATGAATGCGGGATTCGACAAAGCGCGACTCGTCGAGGTAGCCGCTGGCCTTGAGCCAGTCCAGCACGGCGTCCACTTCTTCGTCGAAACCGCCAACGCCCTCCTCGTCCGAGGACTCATCAGTGTGCTGCGCGTCCGCCGTCGCCGCGGCGTTGGCCGCGTTAGCCGCCTCAGCGGCTCGCCGATCTCTCGCGATGCGCTGCAGCTTGCGCCGCAGCTCCATCGCGCTGTGCTCGCGCTGCGCAAGCAGGGCCACTGCCCGAGCCTTCAAGGACAAGGGCTGAGCGCCCACACCCTTGCTGGCGGGTCGCTTACTCGGCATCGCCGGGCGCGGCGCCCAGCAGCGGGATGCCCAGCGATTCGCGGATCTTGTTCTCGATCTCGACGGCCAGATCCGGGTTCTCGCGTAGGAACTCGCGGGCGTTGTCCTTGCCTTGCCCGATCTTCTCGCCGCTGTAGGCGTACCAGGCGCCGGACTTGTCGACGATCTTGGCGGTCACGCCCATGTCGATGATCTCGCCCTCGCGGCTGATGCCTTCCCCGTAGAGGATGTCGAATTCGGCTGTCTTGAACGGAGGCGCGACCTTGTTCTTGACAACCTTGACCTTGGTCTCGGAGCCGATGACTTCCTCGCCCTTCTTGATCGAGCCGATGCGGCGGATGTCCAGGCGCACGGAGGCGTAGAACTTCAGCGCGTTGCCGCCCGTCGTCGTTTCGGGCGAGCCGAACATGACGCCGATCTTCATCCGGATCTGGTTGATGAAGATGACGGTGCAGTTGGTCTTCTTGATGGTGGCGGTCAGCTTGCGCAGCGCCTGGCTCATCAGTCGGGCTTGCAGGCCGGGCAGCGCGTCGCCCATTTCCCCCTCGAGCTCCGCCTTCGGCGTCAGCGCGGCGACCGAGTCCACGATGATCAGATCGACCGAGCCGGAGCGCACCAGCGAGTCCACGATCTCCAGCGCCTGTTCGCCGGTGTCGGGCTGGCTGATCAGCAGTTCCTGCAGGTTCACGCCCAGCTTTTGCGCGTACTGGACGTCCAGCGCGTGCTCCGCGTCGATGAAGGCGCACACGCCATCGAGCTTCTGCATCTGCGCGATGACCTGCAGCGTCAGCGTCGTCTTGCCCGAGGATTCCGGGCCGTAGATCTCGATCACCCGGCCGCGCGGCAGGCCGCCGACACCGAGCGCGATGTCCAGGCCCAGCGAGCCGGTGGAGACCACCTGGATGTCCTCGATCTTCTCGCCTTCCGCCAGCCGCATGATCGAGCCCTTGCCGAACTGCTTTTCAATCTGGGCGAGGGCGGCCTGCAGGGCCTTGGCTTTTTCGGTGTTGGCGTTTTTCACGGGGGCGTCCATGCAATCTTCTCCTGTTGGCTGCGGCGGATTATGGCGCAATCTGTATATCTGTACAGTACTTTGTCGAGGCCGCCGATCCGCGATGCGGCTCGTACGTCGGTCGATGTGGCCATCTTAGGCAGCCAGTGGCTCACAGGATGAGCCAGCGCCGCCATTCCCCTCCTCTTTCCGCCTTCGGTGGGATTTCCGCCATCCAAAGCTGTCGCGGTCCCGCCCCGGCGCCCCCTTCATCCATACGACGGACGCCTCGGAAACGCCTAGGGAAGCGCGAGGGAGCGCTCCCTAGAATGTCTTCATGACAAGAGGGGACGACATATGCGCATCTTGATCGCCGAGGACGACCAGGTCCTGGCCGACGGCCTGTTGCGCTCGCTGCGGGCATCCGGTTGCGCCGTCGATCAGGTGGGCAGCGGCAGCGAGGCCGACGCGGCCCTGGCCTCCCACGAGTTCGATCTGCTCATCCTCGACCTGGGCCTGCCCAAGCTGCATGGGCTCGAGGTGCTGCGCCGGCTGCGCGCGCGCGGCTCGGCCTTGCCGGTGCTGATCCTGACCGCGGCCGACAGTATCGAGGAACGCGTCAAGGGGCTGGACCTCGGCGCCGACGACTACATGGCCAAGCCGTTCTCGCTGCAGGAACTGGAGGCCCGCGTGCGGGCGCTCACGCGCCGCGGCCTGGGCACGGCGTCGAGCGTGATCCGCCACGGCCCGCTGACCTTCGACGCCACGGGCCGCGTCGCCTACATCAACGACCAGATGGTGGAACTGTCGGCCCGCGAGCTGTCGCTGCTGGAGGTGCTGCTGCAGCGCGCCGGGCGGCTCGTCAGCAAGGACCAGTTGGTGGAGCGCCTGTGCGAATGGGGCGAGGAAGTCAGCAACAACGCGATCGAGGTCTACATCCACCGCCTGCGCAAGAAGATCGAGCAGGGTCCGATCCGCATCGCGACGGTGCGCGGGCTGGGCTACTGCCTTGAGAAGATCCCCGGCTGACGGCCCGGCCACCGCGCTGGACACGAAGGCGGGAGGGCGCTTGAACGGCGGCATGCGGCATGGCGGCTGAATCGTCCGGCCATCGCTCGCTGTTCGGCGAGATCCTCGACTGGATGCTCGCCCCGCTGCTGGTCATCTGGCCGATCAGCGTCGCGCTGACCTGGCTGGTGGCGCAGGGCATCGCCAACAAGCCGTACGATCGCGAGCTCGATGAGATGGCACGCCGGCTCGGCCTGCAGGTCGTGACCGAGCCCGGCCCCAACGACACGGCGAAGAAGGGGCGTTCCCGCTACGCACTCGCGCCGGAGGCCGCGGCGCTGCTGCGCGCGGACGAGTCGGACACCGTCTATTACCAGGTGCTGGGACTGCGCGGCGAGCTGCTCAGCGGCGACGCGCAACTGCCGGTGCCGGAGGCCGAGCCGCCGATCGTGCCGTGGGAGGTCAACCGCCGCTTCGACGAGGTCAACAACGAAGCGGTCCGCGTGTCCTACCTGTGGGTGGTGCCCGAGGGAATGGCTGGCGGGGACCGGATGATGCTGGTGCAGGTCGCGGAGACGCTGGGCAAGCGCTCGCGGCTGACCAACGAGATCATCAAGGGCGTGATCCTGCCGCAGTTCGTGATCCTGCCGCTGGCCGTGCTGCTGGTCTGGCTGGCGCTGGCGCGCGGCATCGCGCCGCTCAATGACCTGCAGCGGCGCATCCGTTCGCGCGACAGCTCCGACCTGAGCCCGATCGACGAGCAACGCATCCCGGACGAAGTTGCGCCGCTGGTGCAGGCGATCAACGATCTGCTCGAGCGGCTCGATCAATCGATCCGTGCGCAGAAGCATTTCCTGGCCGATGCCGCGCATCAGCTGAAGACGCCGCTGGCGGGGCTGCGCACGCAGGCCGAGCTGGCACAGCGCGAGATCGACGAGGGCCGCAGCTCGCCGGCGGAACTGCGGCGCTCGCTGAAGCAGATCGCGGTCTCGAGTCAACGCGCGGCGCACATGGTCAATCAGTTGCTGGCGATGGCGCGGGCGGAGGATCAGGAGCATGCCGCCCGGCGCAGCGAGGTGAACCTGCCGGTACTGGCGATCGAGACCGTGCGCGACTTCGTGCCGCGGGCGATGGAGAAACGGCTGGATCTCGGCTACGAAGGGCCGGAGGCGAGCCAGGCCGGCCTGCGCATCCATGGTCATCCGCTGCTGATCCGGGAGCTGATCCGCAATCTGGTCGACAACGCGCTGCTGTACACGCCGGGCGGCGGAACGATCACGGTCCGCGTCGTCGAGGACCCGTTCGGGCAGGTCTGCGTGCTGCAGGTGGAGGACTCGGGGCCGGGGATCGCGGAGTCGGAGCGCGAGCAGGTGTTCCAGCCCTTCTACCGCGCGCTGGGCACGAACGTCGATGGCTCCGGCCTGGGGCTGGCGATCGTGCGGGAGATCGTCCAGCAGCACGACGCCGAGATTACCGTCGACGACACGCGCCCGCGCCGCCAGGCGGAGGCGGAAGGCGTGGGACCGGGCGCTCGATTCACGGTGCGCTTCGCCGCGCACCCGCTGTCCAACGGCTCGCACTGAACCGCTTTCCGGGGCATCCTCCACACATCGGGACCGGCGATACGAACTGATCAACGGCCAGATCGTCGTCATGGAAAGCATCGGCCTGGCGCTTCCGGGCGCTGTCATCTTCGAGGATCTTGGTGAGGCCGCCTGATCAGCGCTGCGTGCCCCCGCGGCTCTTCGCGATCGACATCAACATCCCCAATGACAATCCCAGCGTCACCATCGCCGTCCCTCCATACGAGATGAACGGCAACGGCACGCCCACCACGGGCAGGATGCCGGTCACCATGCCCATGTTGACGAACACGTAGGTGAAGAAACTCAGCGTGATCGCTCCCGCAAGCAGTCTCGAGAACAAGGTTGGCGCCTCGTGCGCGATGGCCAGTCCGCGCAGGATCAGCGCGGTGAATCCCACCAGCAGCCCCAGCGCGCCGATCAGGCCGAACTCCTCCCCATAGGCGGCGAAGATGAAGTCGGTGGTCCGCTCCGGAATGAACTCCAGGTGCGTCTGCGTCCCCTTCATGAAGCCCTTGCCGGTCACGCCGCCAGAGCCGATCGCGATCTCGCCCTGGATGATGTGGAAGCCCTTGCCCAACGGATCCTTGGTCGGGTCCAGCAGCGTGCAGACGCGGTCCTTCTGGTAGTCCTTGAGGACGATCCACTTCACGTCGGGCTGGCAGATCTGGTCCTCACTCAGCACCAGCGCGGTGATGCCCGAGCCCGCGAGCACCAGCGCCGGGATGATCAGCTTCCAGGACAGGCCGGCGAAGAAGATCACGTAGAGCCCCGCGCCCAGCACCAGCAAGGAGGTCCCGAGGTCCGGCTGTTTCGCGATCAGGCCGACCGGCACCGCGAGCAGCACGAACGCGGCGACGAAGTCGGGCAGTCTCAACTGGCCCTCGCGCTTCTGGAACCACCAGGCCAGCATCAGCGGCACCGCGATCTTCAGCAGCTCCGACGGCTGGATCTGCGTGCCGACATAGAGCCAGCGCGTCGCCCCCTTCTTGGTGACGCCGAACAGCGCCACCGCCACCAGCAGCGTCACCCCCACCGTGTACAGCGGCAGCGCCAACTGCATCAGACGCTGCGGCGGCACCTGCGCCGTCACGAACAGCACGCCCATCGCCAGCACCATGTTGCGGGCGTGGTCGACGAAGCGGGTGCCGTGGTCGTAGCCGGCCGAATACATGCACATCAGGCCCAGGCCCATGAGCCAGAACATCGCCAGCAGCAGCGGGATGTCGAAGCCCTGGAACAGCGGCTTCACGCGCTGCAGCAGACTGGGCTTGTTGAAGACGGCGCTCATCGGGAAGCTCCCGGGTTGGGGGGCGGCGCGGCGGAGGCAGCCGCCTCGGGCGCGCTCGCCGGCGCGCCAGGCAAGGGCACGTCCTCGACGCGGCGCGGCGTGCCGATCGGTGCGCCCACCTGCCCCAGCCGCACCTTGGCGATGTCCTCTTCGCTCGGGTACTGGCCGGTCAGCACGTAGTCGAACACGCGGCGCGCGATCGGCGCGGCCGATTCGGACCCGAAGCCCGCGTTCTCGACGATCACCGCCAGCGCGATCGTCGGCGCCTGGTAGGGCGCGAACGAGATGTACAGCGAATGGTCGCGCTTGCGCTCGTCCGCCTTGATGCTGCTGTAGGTCTGGCCGGCGCGCAGGCCCACCGCCTGGGCCGTGCCGGTCTTGCCGGCGCTCTGGTACTGAGCGCCCGCGAACACCGCACGCGAGGTGCCTTCCAGCGTCACGTCGTGCATCGCGTTGCGGATGACGTCGACATCGGCGCGGCGCAGCGCCAGCGGCTCCAGCGCATCGCTCGCGGTGCGCCGCCGCGCGTGCTTCACGACGTCCTCGATCTCGCGCACCAGCCGCGGCCGGTAGCGCTCGCCGCCGCTGGACAGCGTCGACATCGCGGTCGCCAGCTGCAGCATGGTGAAGTTGTTGTAGCCCTGGCCGATGCCCAGCGAGATCGTCTCGCCCGCGTACCACTTCTGCTGCTCCGGCCGCTTGTAGGCGCGGCGCTTCCACTCGGTGCTGGGCAGGATGCCGGTGACCTCGCCCAGCAGGTCGATCTCGGTCTTGCGGCCGAAGCCGAAGGGTTCGAGCTGGTCGTGGATCAGGTCCACGCCCATCTCGTTGGCCAGCGAATAGAAGTAGACGTTGGACGAGGTCACGATCGCCAGCCGCATGTCCTTCGGTCCCGCGCGGTCGCCGGTCGCGCTGCCGAAGGTGCGGCCGCCGAAGCTGTAGGTCAGGTTGTCCTGGATCACGACGCTGGCGGCGCGCTTGCCGGTGTTCAGCGCGGCCATCGCCATGTAGGGCTTGAAGGTCGAGCCCGGCGGATAGGTGCCGCGCAGCGCGCGGTTCAGCAGCGGCTTGTCGATGTCCTCGTTGAGGTCCTTCCAGCTGTCGGCATCGATGCCGTCGACGAACAGGTTGGGATCGAAGGTCGGCTTGGAGACGAAGGCCAGCACCTCGCCGTTGCGCGGGTCGATCGCCACCAGCGCGCCGCGGCGCTCGCCAAAGAGCCGCTCGACCAGCGCCTGCAGCTTGATGTCGACCGACAGGTGCAGCGTGTTGCCCGGCGTCGGCGGGCGGTTGCGCAACCGGCGCACCGCGCGCCCGCCGGCGCTGATCTCCATCTCCTCGAAGCCGGTCTGCCCGTGCAGCTCGCGCTCGTAGGCCTGCTCCAGACCGAGCTTGCCGATGTACTCGGTGCCGCGATAGTTGGCGACGTCCTCTTCGGACCAATCCTCCATCGCCTTCTTCTCGGCCTGGTTGATGCGGCCGATGTAGCCAAGCAGGTGCGAGCCCACATCGCCCAGCGGATAGCTGCGGAACAGCCGCGCCTTGATGTCCACGCCCGGGAAGCGGAAGCGCTGCGCGGCGAAGCGCGCGACCTCGGTGTCGGTCAGTTTGGTGCGGATGGGAAGCGACTCGAAGTTCTTGCTCTCCTCCATCAGCCGCTTGAAGCGGCGGCGGTCGCGCGGCTGGATGTCGATGACCGCCGCGAGCCCGTCGATCGTGCGCTCCAGGTCCGGCACCTTCGACGGCGTGATCTCCAGCGTGTAGGCCGAGTAGTTGCTCGCCAGCACCACGCCGTTGCGGTCGACGATCAGGCCGCGGTTCGGGACGATGGGGACGACGGACACCCGGTTGGTCTCGGCGCGCTCCAGCAGCGTGTCGTGCTGCGTGATCTGCAGGTAGGAGAGCCGCGCGATCAGCAGGCAGAAGCAGAACAGCACGAAGGCCGCCGCCGCGACCAGCCGCAGCCGGAAACGGCTCAGCTCCGCCTGGAGGTTCTTGATGACCGTCATCGCGGGCCCGTCCTCGGCGCGCTCAGAGCGGGCGGTGCGCGTCGGGATCCGGCGCGCGGCGCTGCGGCGCCAGCAGCAGGGCGGCGGTCACGGGCCACAGCGCGGCCTGCAGCAGCGGCGCGAGCACCAGGCTCCAGCCCGGCCACATGCCTCCCACGAGCAGCCGCACGATCACGGCGATGGCCGCCGCCGCGACGAACAGCGGCAGCACATGCAAGGCCTGCGCGCCCAGCGAGAACCACAGCAGACGGCGATGCAGCGCGACGGCGCCGAACGCCAGCAGGCTGTAGGCCAGCGCGTGCTGGCCCAGCAGCGCACCGTGATGGACGTCGATCATCAAGCCGAAGACGAAGGCCCAGCCGACGCCGACGCGGCGCGGCTGGTGCACGTTCCAGAACACCAGCACCAGCGCGAGCACGTCCGGCATCCACGGCTGGCGGCCTACCGGCACCATGTCGATCAGCAGGCCGACGACGAGGCTGAAGGCGATGAACAGGGGATTGGCGGGCAGCAGCAGCTGGCTCGCGCCGCGCGGCATGATCATCGGGTGCCTCCCTTCGGGCCGGACGCCGCGGATGCCGAGGCCGCGCGGCCGCGCGGCCGGCTCGCAGCCTCGGCAGCCGCGGCGGCCGTGGCGCTGGCCGCTTCCTGCGCGGCTTCCATGCGGGCGGCCTCCTGGCCCTCCAGCGGCTCCAGCACCAGCACATGGCGGGCGCTGTCGGGCTGCGCCACCGGCGCGAGGCCCACGCGGGCGAAACTGGTGTCGCCGCGCCGCTCGACCTCGGTGACCTTCGCCACCGGCAGGCCCGGCGGATACAGGCCGTCCAGTCCCGAGGTCGCGAGCGCGTCGCCGGGCTTGATGTCGGCGTTGGCGGCGATGAAGCGCAGCTCCATCACGCCGCGCTCGCCGCCATAGGCGACGCCGCGCTGCTGCGTGCGGGTGTTGAGCACGGGAATGGTGGCTTCGCGGTCGGTGAGCAACGTGACCTCGGCGGACAGCGGATAGACGCGCGTCACCTGGCCGAGCACGCCCGCGTCGTTGACCACCGGCGCGCCCAGACGCACGCCGCGGTGGCTGCCGCGGTCGATGACGATGCGGCGCGAGAACGGATCCGGGGCCTCGTAGAGCACCTCGGCGGCCAGGCCCTTCACCGGCAGCGCTTCGCGCAGGTCGAGCAGTGCCCGCAGGCGGGTGTTCTCGGCCTGCAGCTGCGCGGCGCGGCTCAGGATCACGGCCTGCGAGGCGAGTTGCTGGCGGGCCTGGTTCTCGGCCTCGGTGGCCTTCTCCATGCCGCGGGCATAGTCGCCGGCCTGCTCCCAGGCGTCGACCGGCGCGAGCAGCACACGCTGCAGCGGATGCAGCGCGAGGGCCAGGCCCGCGCGGGCCGGCGCGGTGATCTGGAAGCGGGAGTCCGCGACCATGAGGAACACGGCCAGCGCGGCGCAGAAGGCCAGCTTCGTCAGCGCGGACGGGCCTTCACGGAACAGCGGCGGCGGATTGCGATCCAGAGTGCCCAGGGGCATGACAGGGATCTCAGACTTTCAGAAAGACCGACGACAACGCTGGTTGACAACGTATCGGCCGTAGCGAGCGGGTGTCAGGCTAGGCGGACGGAGCGGAGGAACCGGAGCGTACTTCCTGTACGCGAGGATTCCGAGCACCGCCCAACGACGCCTGGCGCCCGCGCAGTAGGCCTGCTTACTCGTTGGTGAAGATGGAGCCGAGGCGTTCCATGCGTTCGAGCGCCATGCCGCAGCCGCGCACCACGCAGGTCAGCGGGTCTTCGGCGACGAGCACCGGCAGGCCGGTTTCCTCAGCCAGCAGCCGGTCCAGGTCGCGCAGCAGCGCGCCGCCGCCGGTCAGCATCATGCCGCGCTCGGCGATGTCGGCGCCCAGCTCCGGAGGGGTCTGCTCCAGCGCGTTCTTCACGGCCGAGACGATCTGGTTCAACGGGTCGGTCAGCGCCTCCAGGATCTCGTTGCTCGAGATCGTGAAGCTGCGCGGCACGCCTTCGCTCAGGTTGCGGCCCTTGACCTCCATCTCCTTGACCTCTGAGCCAGGGAAGGCCGAGCCGATGTTCTTCTTGATGGACTCCGCCGTCGGCTCGCCGATCAGCATGCCGTAGTTGCGGCGGATGTAATTGATGATGGCCTCGTCGAACTTGTCGCCGCCGACGCGGACCGAGCCCTTGTAGACCATGCCGCCCAGCGAGATCACGCCCACTTCGGTCGTGCCGCCGCCGATGTCGATCACCATCGAGCCCGACGCCTCCGAGACCGGCAGCCCGGCACCGATCGCCGCCGCCATCGGCTCCTCGATGAGATAGACCTCCGAGGCGCCGGCGCCCAGCGCGGCGTCGCGGATCGCGCGCTTCTCGACCTGCGTGGAGCCGCAGGGGACGCAGATGATGATGCGGGGGGAGGGGCGCAGCAGCTTGGTGTCGTGCACCATCTTGATGAACTGCTTGATCATCTGCTCCGTCACCACGAAGTCGGCGATCACGCCGTCCTTCATCGGGCGGATCGCCTCGATGTTGCCGGGCACCTTGCCCAGCATGGCCTTGGCCTCGTGGCCGACGGCCTGGATCGTCTTCTTGCCGTTGGGGCCGCCCTCGTGGCGGATGGCGACGACGGAGGGTTCATCCAGCACCACGCCTTTGCCGCGGACGTAGATCAGCGTGTTGGCGGTGCCCAGGTCGATGGCGAGGTCGGTGGAGAAATAGCGGCGCAGGGAGGCGAGCATGTGTATGGGCAAGCCCGGGTCAGGACGCTTCGGCACCTGGAGCCGCCGGTCAACGTCGAACTACACGCAATCGGCGGCATTCGACGGCATCAGGCGGCGTTCGTCTGCGTTCTGTCCGGGCGGCTGCGATTCGGGGCGGTTCTTGTCGGGTAACCGCGCGGACCGGCGGCGTCCGCGCGAGCGAGATTCCTTGCCATAAGCAACGAGGCTGCGTCAGCAGCCCCGGCCTATGGAGATAAGCGGGGATAATAACTGATCACCCCCTGGTTTGGCCCGTCGGCAAGCCTTCCGTCAGCGTTCGGCGTTTACGCGCCGCGCAAGGCGGCATCAGCGGCGACGGCCCCCTCAGCACATTCCCATGGCACTCACCCACGACGATGTCAGCCGGATCGCCAAACTGGCCCGGCTGGAACTTTCCGGCGACGAGCAGGCCGCCCTGTTGCCGCAGCTCAACGGCTTCTTCTCGATCGTCGAGCAGATGAGCGCGGTCGACACCAGCGGCGTCGATCCTCTCTACACGCCGCTGTCGGCGGTCCAGGAAGTGGCCCTGCGGCTGCGCGAGGACCGCGTCACCGAAACCGACCAGCGCGCGCTCAACCAGCGCAGCGCTCCCGCCGTCGAGGACGGCCTGTTCCTGGTCCCGAAAGTCATCGAATGAGCGCCCCCCTGCATCAACTCGGCGTCGCCGAGCTCGGCCGCGCGTTGCGCGCCAAGACGGTGTCCAGCACCGAACTGACGCAACATCTGCTTGCGCGTGTTGCCGCGGCGAAGGATCTGGGCGCCTTCCTGCATGTCGACGAGGACTACGCGCTGGCGCGCGCCAAGGACGCCGACGCCCGACTGGCCCGCGGCGAGGCCGGCGCGCTGATCGGCGTGCCGCTGGCGCACAAGGACATCTTCGTCACCCGCGACATGCCGACCACGGCCGGCTCCAGGATGCTCGAGGGCTATCTGAGCCCCTTCGACGCCACGGTCGTCGACCGGCTGAACGCCGCGGGCACCGTGTCGCTGGGCAAGCTGAACTGCGACGAGTTCGCGATGGGCTCGGCCACCGAGAACAGCGCCTACTTCAAGGCGCTGAACCCCTGGGACCGCACGCGCGTGCCGGGCGGCTCCTCGGGCGGCTCCGCGGTCGCGGTGGCCGCCGGCCTGGTGCCGGCCACGACCGGCACCGACACCGGCGGCTCGATCCGCCAGCCGGCCAGCTTCTCCGGCATCACCGGCATCAAGCCGACCTACGGCGTGTGCTCGCGCTACGGGATGATCGCCTTCGCGTCCAGCCTGGACCAGGCCGGCGTGATGGCACGCTCCGCCGAGGACTGCGCGCTGCTGCTCTCGGCGATGAGCGGCTTCGACGAGCGCGACGCCACCAGCGTCCAGCAGCCGCCGCAGGACTTCCATGCGCGCATGCTGGCCGCCCGCGAGGGCGCGACCGCCGCGCAGCCGCTCAAGGGTCTGCGCATCGGCCTGCCCAAGGAGTTCTTCCCGGCCGCGCTGTCGCCGGACGTGAACGGCGCCGTGCGCGCCGGCCTGGCGGAGCTGGAGAAGCTGGGCGCGACGCTGGTCGACGTCTCGCTGCCGCGCACCGAGCTGGCCATCCCGGTCTACTACATCATTGCCCCGGCCGAGGCGAGCTCCAACCTCTCGCGCTTCGACGGGGTGAAGTTCGGACACCGCGCCAAGGACTACAGCAACCTGATCGACATGTACGAGAAGACCCGCGCCGAGGGCTTCGGCGCCGAGGTCAAGCGCCGGATCATGATCGGCAGCTACGTGCTCTCGCATGGCTACTACGACGCGTACTACCTGCAGGCGCAGAAGCTGCGCCGCATGATCGCGGACGACTTCCAGCAGGCCTTCCAGCAGTGCGACCTGATCGCCGGGCCGGTGGCGCCGACGGTGGCCTGGAAGCAGGGCGAGGGCGCGGACGATCCGGTCAAGGTCTATCTGGCCGACATCTTCACGCTGCCGGGGTCGCTGGCCGGCCTGCCCGGCATGAGCGTGCCGGTGGGGCTGGGCGAGGGCGGCATGCCCGTGGGCCTGCAGCTGCTGGGCAACTACTTCCAGGAAGGCACGCTGCTGCACGCCGCCCATGCGCTGCAGCAGGCCACCGACTGGCACCGCCTGACCCCGGCGGGCGTGTAAGGACAACGAGCAAGCGATGAGCAAGAACAGCCAACTGGTGCGGGGCTACGAGGTCGTCATCGGCCTGGAGAACCACGTCCAACTCTCGACCGTCTCGAAGATCTTCAGCGGTTCGTCGACCGCGTTCGGCGCGGCGCCCAACACGCAGGCCAGCGCGGTGGACCTGGCGCTGCCGGGCACGCTGCCGGTGCTGAACCGCGGCGCCGTCGAGCGCGCGATCCGCTTCGGCCTGGCGGTCGGCGCGAAGGTGGCGCCGCTGTCCATCTTCGCCCGCAAGAACTACTTCTATCCGGACCTGCCCAAGGGCTACCAGATCAGCCAGTACGAGATCCCCGTCGTGCAGGGCGGCCAGATCGAGTTCTTCGTCGGCGACGAGAAGAAGGTCGTGAAGCTGACGCGCGCCCACCTCGAGGAGGATGCCGGCAAGAGCCTGCACGAGGACTATCACGGCCAGTCGGGCATCGACCTGAACCGCGCCGGCACGCCGCTGCTGGAGATCGTCTCGGAGCCCGAGATGCGCTCCGGCGCCGAGGCCGTCGAGTACGCCAGGACGCTGCACGCGCTGGTGATGTGGCTGGGCATCTGCGACGGCAACATGCAGGAGGGCTCGTTCCGCTGCGACGTCAACGTCTCGGTGCGCAAGCCCGGCGAGCCCTTCGGCACGCGGCGCGAGATCAAGAACCTGAACAGCTTCCGCTACCTGGTCGACGCGGTGAACTACGAGGTCAACTGGCAGATCGACCAGATCGAGGACGGCCTGGAGATCCAGCAGGCGACGGTGCTCTACAACCCGGACACCGGCGAGACGCGCGCGATGCGGACCAAGGAGGATGCGGCCGATTACCGCTACTTCCCGGATCCGGACCTGCCGCCGCTGATGATCGGCGCCGACTGGGTGGAGCGCGTGCGCGGCGAGATGCCGGAGCTCCCCACCGTGATGGCGGCGCGCTTCCAGCAGGCCGACGGCCTGCCCGCCTACGACGCGACGATGATGACGCAGAGTCTGGCGATGGCCCGCTTCTACGAGGCCGCGCGCGAGGCCTGCGGCGCGCCCAAGCTGGTGGCGAACTGGCTGATGGGCGAGGTCTCGCGCCGTCTGAACACCGAAGAGCGCTCGATCGAAGACGCGCCCGTGACGCCGGCGCTGCTGGCGGCGCTGATCCAGCGCATCCAGGACGGCACGATCTCCAACAACTCGGCCAAGCAGGTGTTCGACGCGCTGTGGACCGGCCAGGGCACCGACGTCGACGCCATCATCGAGGCCAAGGACCTGAAGCAGTCCAACGACACCGGCGAGCTCGAGCGCATCCTCGACGAGGTGCTGGCGGCCAACACCAAATCGGTCGAGGAGTTCCGCGCCGGCAAGGAGAAGGCCTTCAACGCGCTGGTCGGCCAGGCGATGAAGGCGACCAAGGGCAAGGCCAATCCGGCCGCCGTGAACGAGTTGCTGAAGAAGAAGCTCGGCGCCTGATCACGTCCTGAAAAAGACAACGCCGGTGGAGCGATCCACCGGCGTTCCTTTTTGGCGTCGCGGCTTTCTCCGCGGCTTGCTCGGCGGCCCTCAGCGGCTGCTGGCGGACGCCGCCTGCGGCGCCGGCTTCTCCAGCGAGCCCGGCGCGGCGCCGGCCCACAGCCGCTTCAGGCGCGACAGTTCCTCGTCGTAGAACTTGTTCACGCGGCCGATCTCGGCCTTCTGGTTCTCGATGGATTCGCGCTGCGCGGCCGCGGCGGCTTCATTGGCCTCGAGCTGGTGCTGCAGCTTGAACGGCACGCGCTTGCCCTTGTAGAACTCGGCCTCGTCCAGCAGCGGCTTGCGTTCAGTCGCCAGGGCCTGCAGGCGCTTCTCGGACTGCTGCATCGCTTCGCGGACATCGTCCAGCGCCGCTTCGCGCGCGCGCTGGTGCGCGGCCTGGTCGGCATAGCGCTGCAGCAGGTTGCGGTCACGCCGGATCGCGTCCTGCTGCGCGGCGCGCTGCACTTCCTCGGCGCGCTTGCGTTGATCGGCGGCGGCCTGCTCCTCGGGCGACATCGCCGGCGGCACCATCTTGCGCACCGAGCCATCGGAGTTCAGCAGCCGCTGTTCGCGCGTCTGGCATTCCGGGATCGGCCGGTCGGACGTGAGCCGGCGGCCATCGGCGGTGTTGCAGGTGTAGATGCCCGTAGGCGTCTTGGCCTGCTGCGCGACGGCGGTGTCCGCCAGACCGCAGGCCAGCATCAGCAGGCCGGCCAGCGCGCAGGGCGCGGCGGGTCGTGGGCACTGCGGGCGGCGGGAGATCGAGGGACGCATCAGACTCCGTAGCGATCGCGGTAGGCATGGACCGCCGCCGCATGGGCGGACACGGCGGCGCTGCTGGTGGTCTGCAGATACTGGAGCAAGTCCGAGAGCCCCGCAATGGCGACAACCGGCAGCTTCAGCTGGTCGCGCACGTACTGTACTGCCGACCAGGGAAGGTCCTGGCCGTTCTCGGCCGCCTTCTCCTGGCGGTCCAGCGCGATGGTCACGCCGCAGGGCGTGGCGCCGGCGGCCTGGATCATCGCGATGGACTCGCGCACCGAGGTGCCGGCGGAGATGACGTCGTCGATGATCAGCACGCGGCCCTGCACCTTGGCGCCGACCAGCGTGCCGCCCTCGCCATGGTCCTTGGCTTCCTTGCGGTTGTAGGCGAAGGGCTTGTTGTGGCCCAGGCGCGCCAGCTCGATCGAGACCGCCGCCGCGAGCGTGATGCCCTTGTAGGCGGGACCGAAGATCATGTCGAACGCCAGGCCCGAGGCCAGCAGGCGCTGCGCGTAGAACTGCGCGAGCCGGCCGATCTTCAGGCCGTCATCGAACAGACCCGCGTTGAAGAAGTAGGGGCTGAGGCGGCCGGCCTTGGTCTTGAACTCGCCGAATCGCAGGACGCCGGTGTCCACGGCGAAAGCGACGAATTCCTGGGCCAGGGTGTCCTGGGGAGCGGCGGTGGTCATGGGCGGCGCGACGTGGGCACGTGACAGTGAAAGTGGGGCGGAATTGTAGGACGCGGGTTTGGCGCAGCCTTGGGGCTTCACAGCGCACGCTGTCGCTGGAATCCAGCAATCACAAGCAAAAAGAAGGCCCGCTCCGTCGCCGGAGCGGGCCTGCTTCTTGCAGGGGCGCGCGGCCGAAGCCGCGGCGCCGGCCTTGCGCCGTTCAGCCGATCAGAAGATCGCCTTGAACTGCACGCCGTAGGTCCGCGGGTCGTTGATGAAGCCCGTGTTGTTGTTGAAGTCGATCGCGCCCGTGATGCGGATCTGGTTCGTGATGTTGCGGACGAAGACCGCCGCCTCGTACTTGCCGTTGTTCCAGATGTAGCCGCCGCGCAGGCCGCCTTCGGTCAGCGCCTTGCCGGTGAACTCCTTGGCCTCGTACAGGAAGAAGTTGACCTTGGAGCGGTAGGCCCAGTCGGTGTAGATGTAGAACTCGTTGCCGGCCGCGGTCGGGAACGCATAGCGCGCGGTCAGGTTGGCGACCCACTTCGGCGCGTTCGGCAGCGGATTGCCGTCGATGCTGTAGTTGGTCGTCGAACCGGCCACCAGCGGATCGGTCATCGTGCAACCGCCGCCGCAAGCGGGCAGCGACAGGCTCGGGTCCTTGATCTTGGTGTTGTTCAGGCTGCCGCCGAGGGTGATCAGCAACTGGTCGACCGGCAGCAGTTCCAGATTCAGCTCGACGCCGTTGCCGGTTGCTTTCTTGGCGTTCAGCAGACGGTTCGCGTTGTTCTGGCCACCGACGGCGGTCAGTTGCAGGTCCTTGACGGTGTAGGTGAAGGCACTGGCCGACAGGCGTGCGCGGCGATCCCAGAAGTCCGACTTCACGCCGACTTCATAGGAAGTGACGTTTTCCGGCGTCGCCTGCGACTGGCCGGCGAAACGTGACGCACCTTGTACCGACGAGGCGCGGAAGCCGGTCGCGACGCGCGCGTACAGGTTGGTGTCCTTGGTCACCGCATAGGTGCCGGAGACGTCCCAGTTCCACTTCTTGTCGGCGGTGTTGGCCGACACGCCGGTACTGGTGTTCAGGTCGCTGTAGCTGCTGGTGACGTTGACGTCCTTCTTGTCATGCGTGTAGCGCAGGCCGCCACGCAGCGAGAAGTCCTGCGTCACCGCGTAGTTCACCGAGCCGAATGCCGCCCACGCGGTGTTCTTCTGATACGTGTCGACGTAGCCGGCGGCCGCGCCGGTCGAGGTCGTGTAGTCGGTGCTGCGGGCGGTATAGCGCTCGTCGAAGAAGTACAGGCCGCCCTGCCAGCGCAGCGGACCCGGCGTGGCGGATTCGACGCGGAACTCCTGCGTGATCTGGCGATGGCCGCTCATCGAGCTGGAGGACTCGGCCGGGAAACCAGCCTGGCCTTCCTGCGTGAACGGCTTGGTGCCGCCGTAGAGATAGCCGCCGTCCACGTCGCCGCGGCTGAACGGGCGCACCGACTCGTAGCCGGTGATCGAGTACAGGTTGATCTGGCCCAGGCCCCAGCGCAGGCGTGCGCTGCCGCCGGTGGCGTGCAGGGTCTGCTCGTTGACGCCGTCGGTGTAGGCCTTCTCGGGATCGAAACCGTCGACCAGGTCGTTGGTGCCCGGCTTGATGATCGAGGCGCGGAACAGGCGCGCGCTGCCCTTCAGGTCGCGGCCATGGAAGTTGAACAGCGCGCTGAAGTCCTTGTGCGGCTGGTACAGCGCCTGCACGCGCAGGGCGCGGTCGTCATAGCCTTCCAGTTCGCCGGTCTTGCCGGTCGGGACCTGGTTCTTGACCCAGTCGTCGCGATGCTGGATCTGCGCCGAAATGCGCGCGGCCCAGTCGCCGGTCAGCGGCACGTTGGCGGCGCCTTCCAGGTTCATCGTGCCGTAGGTGCCGTAGGAGACGTTGAGGTAGCCCTCCTGGCGCTGCGACGGCTTGACCGAGTCGAACTTCACCACGCCGGCCGGCGTGTTGCGGCCGTAGAGCGTGCCCTGCGGGCCGGCGACGACTTCCACCGCGGCCAGGTCGAAGGCCGGGAAGCCCTTGAGGATCGGGTTCTCCTGGACCACGTCGTCATAGACCAGCGAGACCGGCTGCGAGGCGTTCAGGCGGAAGTCGGTGTTGCCGTAGCCGCGGATGTAGAAGCGCGGGAAGGCGCGGCCGAACGAGGATTCGATGTTCAGGCTGGGCACGCGGCCCGACAGGAAGCGCACGTCCTGGCCGGCGGAGTTCAGCACGTCCAGCTTCTCGCCGGAGATCTTGGTGACCGCGTTGGGCACTTCCTTGATGTTCTCGACGCGGCGTTCGGCGGTGATGGTCACCGTCTCCAGCTGGCCTTTTTCCTTGGCGGGGGCGTCGGCCTCCTGGGCCAGCGCGGGCCAGGCGAGCACGGCCAGCGACACGGCCGCGGCGGCCTCGCGCAGCGCCGGACGGGCGGCGCGCTGGGTGGCGAATCGATTCATGAAGAAGCTCCGGGAAGGATGGAAAACCGGGGGGGGCGTCAACTGCAAGACCAAGGGGTAACCCGGTTCACAGATGGCAAAAATGTGAGCGCGCGGTGGCACGGTGGACGCGAATCTAGCAAGTTCGTCATCAACCCGTCACCCTGCGCACCATCGTGGTGCAGTATGTGTTGTCCAAACACTGCAACCGGCCGCCGCTCGCCCGGATGGGCGCTGGCGGCGCGTCCAAGCAGCCCGGCGTGGTGCGCCGTCCGGCCTGTCGCGCGAGGACCGATCCCCCGTTGCTGCCAACTTCGGAAGGAGGCTTTGCGATACTGCCGCCCTCTTCCGGGGACCCTCTCATGCGTTTCATCACCCTCAATCTCAACGGCATCCGTTCGGCCGCCACCAAGGGCGTGTTCGACTGGCTGCCGCCGCAACAGGCGGACGTCGTCGGCGTCCAGGAGCTGAAGGCACAGGCTGACGTCGTCGAGGCGCAGTTCGCCGGCTACGACACCCTCAGCGGCCACTTCCATTACGCGCAGAAGAAGGGCTATTCGGGCGTGGGGCTCTACACGAAGGAAACCCCCAGCGACGTCATCGTCGGCTTCGGCAGCGCCGAGTTCGACCACGAGGGCCGCTGGATCGAAAAGCGCTTCGACAAGCCGGGCCGCAAGCTCTCGCTCATCAGCTGCTACTTCCCCAGCGGCTCCAGCGGCGAGGAGCGCCAGGCGGCCAAGTTCCGCTTCCTCGCGGAGATGTACCCCTACCTGATGGCGCTGCGCGCCGAGCGCGAATTCATCCTGGTGGCCGACGTCAACATCGCCCACAAGGAGATCGACCTCAAGAACTGGAAGGGCAACCAGAAGAACAGCGGCTTCCTGCCCGAGGAACGCGCCTGGATGACCAAGCTGCTGGAGCAGGACGTGGGCCTGGTCGACGTGTTCCGCACGCTCAACGACAAGCCCGAGCAGTACACGTGGTGGAGCAACCGCGGCCAGGCCTGGGCGAAGAACGTGGGCTGGCGGCTGGACTACCACCTCGCCACGCCGGGCATGGCGCACCTGGCGCAGCGCGAAGCGATCTACCTCGACCAGCGCTTCAGCGACCACGCGCCGCTGACCATCGATTACGACTTCAAGATCTGAGCCTCAGTCCACCTGCGCGCCCGAGGCCTTCACGACCTTGGCCCACTTCGCCGTCTCGCTGGCGATGAGGGCGGCAAACTCGGCGCTCGAGCCGCCGCCGGCCACGGCGCCCTGGCTCGCCAGGCGCTCCTTGATGAGCGGCATCGCCAGCGCCCTGGCCGCCTCGCGCTGCACGCGCGCGACCTGATCCGCCGGCTGCGAGGCCGGCGCCAGCAGTCCGAACCAGGACGAGGCCTCGAAGCCTTTCAGCGCCGGCAGGCCGCTCTCCGCCACGGTCGGCAGCTCCGGCAGCGCCTCGCTGCGGGTCGCGCTCGTCACAGCGATCGCCTTCAGCTTCCCCGACCGGATGTGCGGCAGCGCCGACGGCAGGTTGTCGAACATCAGGTCCATGTTGCCCGCCATCAGGTCCAGCAGCGCCGGCCCGGAACCGCGATACGGGAAATGGACCATGTGGGTGCCCGTCAGGCTCTTGAACAGCTCGCCCGCGAGGTGGATCGAGGTGCCATTGCCGCTCGAGCACATGTTCAGCTTGCCCGGATTCGCCCTGGCCACGCGCGCCAGGTCCGCGACGCTGGCGATGCCGTACTTCTGCGCATTGGCCGGATTCACCACCAGCACGTTGGGCACCGCCGCGACCAGCGTGATCGGCGCGAAGTCCTTCACCGGATCGAAGGGCATCTTCGGATACAGCGACTGGTTGATCGCATGCGTGCCCACCGTGCCCATCAGCAGCGTGTGGCCATCGGTGGCATGCGCCACGTCGGCCGAGCCGGTGTTGCCGCCCGCGCCCGGCTTGTTCTCGACGATCACCGCCTGCCCCAGCGCCTTCTGCAGTTCGGGCGCCATCGCGCGTGCAAGCAGATCCGTGGTGCCGGCGGGCGGGAAGGGCACGACCAGCCGCAGCGGCCGCGACGGCCAGCCCGGCGAGGACTGCGCATGGACCAGGCCCGGCAGGACAGCGGCGGACCAGGCGGCGGACCAGACAGCGGACGAACGCGCGAGCAACGCGCGCCGGTTCAGCAGGCTCATGGGGCGTCTCCTCGTGATGATCTCGATGAAGGCCCGCCGCGCCGCTACGCGGTCTCGGATCCCTCGGGCGGTTCCGGGCCCAGGATGGTCTGCAGCTGCACGCGCTCGGAGCTGCAGGCGGCATCGAAGTCGGCCTCGATCTGGATCAGCGCCTGCGCGTCGCCGGCCTCGACGGTCACGATGCCGCGCGCGCGGTTGCGGCCCTGCGACTTGGCGGTGTAGAGCGCCATGTCGGCCCAGTTGACCGCCTGTTCCCAGTGCAGCGCGAGCTGCGCCGGCGGCAGCGGGAAATGCGCGAAGCCGATCGAGCAGGTGACGCGCAGCGCGCCCGCGGCGGTCTGCACCGGCTGGCCGCCGACGATGAACAGGACGCGCTCGGCCAGCAACTGCAGCTGATCCGGCGCGACGTTGCGCGCGAAGACGAGGAACTCCTCGCCGCCCCAGCGCACGACCAGGTCCTCGGCGCGCACCGCCTGCGCGATGCGCCGCGACACCTCCACGATCACCGCGTCGCCGGCCGCATGGCCATGGCGGTCATTGACGTGCTTGAAGTGATCGATGTCGATCATCAGCAGCGCACCGGTGAACATGTCCTTCGCATGGCGATCCATCACGGCCAGGAAGTGGCGCCGGTTGGCGAGGTCCGTCAGCGGATCGCGCTCGCTCTGCGCGCGCAGCAGGCTCTGGTTCGCCTTGAGCTTGCGGTTGGCCTCGCGCACGCGCGCCAGCATCACGCCCAGCAGCAGCAGCGACAGCCCCGCCAGCGCCACCAGCCCCACGCCGACGTACTGCGCCAGGCGCCGGTTGCCGAGCTCGCGGGCCTTCAGCGTCTGCTCGCGGCGCAGCAGCTCCAGGTCGCGCTGCTTGGCCTCGCTGTCGTACTTCAGGCGCAGCTGCTGCAGTGAGGACTCGCGATTGCGCCGCGCCGTCTCGGCGCTCAGCGCGCGCTCCTCGTGATAAAGCCGCAGCGCCTCCTTCCACTGGCCGACCTTGGCATAGGCCTCGCCGAGCTCGCGCAACTGCAGCGCGCGGCGCACCGGATCGAAGTCGCCTTGCGCGAACTCGACCACGCGGGCGATCTCGCGCTTGGCCGCGTCGAACTGGCGCAGCTGGACCAGCGCCACCGACAGGTTGTGCCGCAGCGTGCGCTCCACCGTCTGGTCGCCGTAGGACTGCACGACCGGCAGCGCCAGGCGGGCGAGCTGCACCGCCTTGGCCGGCTGGTCGGTGTGGATGTAGACGTCGAGCAGGTTGTTCTGCAGCAGCGCGACATCGCGCCGCGCGCCGGCCTGCCCGGCCAGCCGCAAGGCTTCCTCGAGCGTGGTCAGCTGCGTCGCGCGGTCCCCGCGGCGCGACGCGATCATCGATTCGTACATCCTGGCGCGGCTCATCGCCGAGACATCGCCCTGCGCGAGCTGCCAAGCCTGCGCCATCCACTGCTGCGCGGCGGCGGGTTCGTCGCGCACCTGGCTGTTGACGGCGAGCGCACCCAGCATCGAGCCGATCGCGTTGTGGTCCTGCAAGGCCTGCGCCCAGGCCAGGCCCCGCCGCAGCGAGGCGTCGGCGAAGGCGTACTCGCCGCGCGCGCCCTGGGCTCGCGCGATCAGGCGCAGCGCCTGGAACGCGACCCGCGCGTCGCAGCCCGGCGGCACCGTCTGGCTCTGCGGCGGCGGGCAACTGGGCGTGAGTTCGTCGAGCGCCTGCTGCGCCATCTCCCCCGAACGCCCCGTCTGGCCGAGCCGGTCCTGCAACTCCGCCAGCAGCATGCGCGCCAGCGGCCTGCCGTTCGGGCGCGTCTCCAGCTCGGCCGCCAGGCGGCGGACCTCGTCGGCGCGGCCGGCGGACGCGTCGATGCGGCCGAGCACGTACTCGACATGCATCCGCTGCGCCGCATGCGCCGGATCCGCGAGCAGCGCGCGCACCTGCTGCGCCGCCTTCTCCGGCTCGTTGTAGCCGTAGCGGTCCAATTCCGCGAGTTGCGCGTCGAGCGCGCGATCCGGGATTTCTGCGCCGGCGCTCGCGGCGGGCGTCACCGCCGGCGCCGCGGACGCCTCCGCCGCGAAGGTCAGCGCGCAGGCCAGCGCCCAAGTCAGCGAGAGCGCGCCGATCAAGGCCGGCAGGCCGCGAGAGAAGCGCCGCGACCTCATGCGCGCCCTTCCTGCACCGGTCCGAGCAGGCTCACGAGCTGCACCTGCCCCTGATGCCAGGCCGATTCGACCCGGCCCGCCAGCGCGAGCAGCTGATCACGGTCGCGCGCCTGCATCGCCGCGACCCCATAGGCCTTGTTGCGGCCATGGGCCTTGGCCATGTACATCACCGTGTCGACGAGGTCGATCGCGCGCTCCCATTCCAGCGTCAGGTCATGCGGCGCCATCGGGAAGCTCGCGAAGCCGATCGACGCGCTGATCGGGATGCGCAGCGGGCCGTGATCGACCGGCTGGGCGCCCATCTGGTCCAGCAGCCGCTGGCCGAGCTGGCGCGCGTCCTCGGTCGATTCGGACTTCACCAGGATCAGGAATTCCTCGCCGCCCCAGCGCACGACCAGGTCCTGCTCGCGCAGCACGCCGCGCAGCCGGCGCGCCACCTCCACCAGCACCGTGTCGCCGGCCGCGTGGCCCCACTGATCGTTGATGCGCTTGAAGTGGTCGATGTCGATCAGGAACAGGCTGCCGCGCAACCCGCCCGATTCGCGCGTGAGCTCGACGATCGCCTGCTGGAAATGGCGCCGGTTGGCCAGCCCCGTCAGCGGGTCGCGCTCGCTCTGCACGCGCAGCGACTCGTTGGTCTGCGCCAGCGCCGCATTCGTGCGGCGGATGCGCCGGTAGGCCAGCGCCAGCAGCGCGCCCGACAGCAGCACGCAGCCGCCCACCTCGGCCCACAGCTTGAGCTGCAGGTCGCGGGTGCGGATCTGCTCGCTCTTGAGGCTGTTGTCCTGGTTGAGCAAACGGATCTCGCGCTGGCGCTGCTGGTCCTCGTAGCGGGCCTGCGCCTCCAGCACGGTGCGGCGCGTTTCGTCGCGCAGCACTTCGTCGAATTCCTTGCGCGAGCGGTGGTACGCATCGACCGCGCCGGCCAGGTCATCGAACTTCTCGAGGTAGCCGCCCAGCTCCAGCCAGGCATCGGCGGTGTAGCTGCCGGCCTCGCGCTGCGCGTCCATCGTGATGGCCTGCAGCACGTCGCGCTTGCCTTCGTCGAGCCGGCGCAGCCCGATCTTGGCGATGCCCATGTTGTGCCGCGCCAGGATCTCGGTGGAGATCTCGCCGACCTCGTGCGCCAGCGCCAGGCTTTGCGTCGAGAGCTCCAGCGCCCGCGCGTAGTTGCCGCTGCGCAGCTCGTAGTCCGCCAGGTTGCCCAGCGCGAGCGCCTGCAGCGACGGGGCCTGCGCCTCGCGCGCGTACTGCAGCGCCTGCTCGCGCGCCTGCTGGCTGATCCTGGGGTCCTCGTCCTGCGTGTGGACGATGCCCAGGATGGTGTGGATCGAGTACATCAGCACCGGATCCGGGTCCTGCTGCGCGGTCTGCAGCGCCTCGCCCGCGGTGCGCTTGGCATGGTCGACCTGCTGGCTGCGGAAGTAGTTGAACGCCAGCGTCGCCTGCGTGATCGCGGCCCGCCAGCGCGAATCCATCGCGCGCGCCTGCTCGAGCGCCTTCAGGCCGCTCTCCACCGCGGCGTCGACCTCGCCGTAATCGCCCTGCATGTAGGCCAGCAGTTCGGTCGCGCGCCACAGCAGCCGCCGGTCCGCCTTGGCCGCCTCGATCTCCTGCAGCCCGCCCAGCAGCCGCACGCCGGCGCCGAGCTCGCCATTGGCCTTGAGCCACTGGGCCTTGGCCAGCATCAGCGCGAGCGGCACCTGCGCGCGCACCGGCGAGTCCTCGGGCCAGGCCTTCAGCGCCTCGAGCGCGGCCTCATGGCCGCTGCGGTCGCGCAGCTGCGCGAGCAGGGCGGCCCGCTGGCTCAGCGCTTCGAGCCGCTCGGCGCTGCCAGCCGCGGCGCGCGCCTCGATGGCCTGCAGCTCGCGCAGATGCTCGCGCGGATGCGCCTGGCCGACGCGCTCCTGCTGTTCGAGCTCGCCCTGCAGCGCGCGGTCCGGGACGCCGCTGCCGGCCGCGGCGGCGCCGGGCGTGGCCGCCTCGCGCGGCCCGCAGCCCGCGAGCAAGGGCAGCGCGAGGGCGAGCGCGAGGGCGAGCGCGAGCGCGGCCGCGGCCGCGGCCATGAAGGCCGTCCTCCGCGCGGTGTCCGCTGCTCTCAACTCTCCAACCTTGCTCATCGTGTCGAAGCCGGTTTGTACGTCTCGTTACGGGTGGTCCAGACGTGTGGATCGCGTCAAGCGTGCACGAGTTCGCGCCCGTGCCTGCGCCGTGGGGTCAGTCCGTGCGTCCGCGCCGCAGCAGCGCATGCAGCAGGATCGCACCGAAGGTGGCGGTGCCGATGCCGCCGAGCGTAAACCCGCCCAGCTTGAGCGTGAAATCGCCGGTGCCGATCACCAGCGTGATCGCGGCCACCATCAGGTTGCGGGGGTCGCGGAAGTCGACGTGATGGTCGACCCAGATGCGGGCGCCGGCGATCGCGATCAGGCCGAAGACGACGATGCTCACACCCCCCATGACGGCCAGCGGGATGGCCTGGATCAGCGCGCCGAACTTGGGTGAGAAACCCAGCACCAGCGCCATCAGCGCGGCGAAGACGAACACCGCCGTCGAGTAGATGCGGGTGGCGGCCATCACGCCGATGTTCTCGGCGTAGGTCGTGACACCGGTGCCGCCGACCGCGCCACTGGCGATGGTGGCCAGTCCGTCGCCGATGAAGGCGCGGCCCAGCAGCGGCGACATGTCGCGGCCGGTCATCGCGCTGACCGCCTTGAGGTGGCCCAGGTTCTCGGCCACCAGGATCAGCGCCACCGGCGCGATCATCAGCATCGCCTTCGAATCGAAGACCGGCGCATGGAAGCCGGGCAGCCCGAACCAGGGCGCGGCGATGACCGCCGAGAGGTCGATCGGCTTGCCCAGGCCGAAGCCGTTGGTCAGCAGCGCGTAGATCAGGCTGGCCTGGATCAGGCCGGCCAGGATCAGCAGCCGCTGCAGCATGCCGCGCGCGTGCACCGCGACCAGCGCGACGCTGATGAAGGTCGCGCCCTGCATCCAGGCGTCGAAGGCGGCGGGCGCCATGTTCTTGATCGGCACGGCGGCCAGATTCAGGCCGATCACCGCGACGACCGCGCCGGTCACGACTGGCGGCATCAGCCGTTCGACCCAGGCGCTGCCCGATGCCGACACCAGCAGCCCGATCAGCGTGTACAGCACGCCGCAGGCGATGATGCCGCCCAGCGCGAGCGGCAGATTCGGATTGGGGCCGCTGCCGCCGTAGCCGGTGGCGGCGATCACGACGCCGATGAACGCGAAACTCGAGCCCAGGTAGCTCGGCACCCGTCCGCCGGTCAGGAAGAAGAACAGCAGCGTGCCCACGCCGCTCATCAGCACGGCGACATTGGGATCGAAGCCCATCAGCAGCGGCGCCAGCACCGTGGCGCCGAACATCGCGATCACATGTTGCAGGCCGAGCGCCGCGGTCTGCGGCCACGACAGGCGTTCATCAGGGGCAATCGCCTTCTCGGGGCCGACGGTCACCGGCCGCCAGCGCATCAACCACGCCATGGACTTTCCTCAATGGATTCAACCATCGAGTGTACGAAGGGCCCATGGCCGCGCCACTCCGGGCATATCCCGTGACCGCGCGGGGCGGGGACGCTTGACGCGGCGGCGTGGAGGCGTCAGCGCGAATGGATCAGAACAGCACTAGGTCGCGGTTGTGCCGGGGCAGCATGCGCAGCAGGCGCCGCCAGGACACCCAGGCACGCCACAGCGCACCGCCGAAGACCAGACTCAGGATCAGCAGGATGGTCATGATGGACTCTCAAGACAGGGGGCGAGGAAGATTTCGCACGTCCGTGCGAATTCGGTGGAAACCTGAGAGCGGGCGGACGGCATGGTGGCCTTCAGGCTGGGGTTCGGGGAGCGGAAGCGGGCGCCCCGCGATTCGCGTCCAGCAGCAGCGGCGCCATCAGACGGCGATAGCTGGTCCAGGCCCGGCTGACGGCGTCCGGTGTGCGCAGGAACCGCACCTCGCGCACGAGCGCGGTGAACAGCCCGTCGAGCTCGAAGATCAGCTGGTCCAGGTCCGCATCCGCGCGCAGTTGACCGGCATCCTGCGCCTGGACCAGCGTGCGGCGCAGCGTCGAGCGCCAGCGGCGTACGCCGTCCAGCAGACGGTCGCGCATCGCGTCGTCGCGGTCGTCGTACTCGAAGGCGCCCGCGACGTAGAGGCAGTTGCCATGCGGGCCGCCGACGCGGCCCAGCCAGGCGCGCACCATCGCGTCCATCCGAGGCAGACCGCGGGGCTCGCGCAGCGCGGGCAGGATGACCTCCTGCTGGAAGGTCTTCTCGAAGGCGTCCAGCACCGCGCACTGCAGCGCCTCCCGCGAGCCGATGCGCGAGAACACGCCGCTCTTGGACAGATTCAGCCGCTTGGCCACCTCGCCGATCGACAGGCTGTCCAGGCCGTCCAGGCGCGCCATCTCCAGCGCGACATCGACGATGGCGCTCTGCGTCAGTTCGCTGCGGGCGGTCTTGGCTTCCATGCGCCGCAATTTAGCACGGTCGTGCGAACCATGCAGGGCGCCCGAAAGGCGCAGACGCCGAACGGGTTATTCGCCGGCGGGCGGCGTAGCGCCCTCGCCCGCATCCGGGCGGCCGTCCTGCGGCGCGGCTTCGCCAGCGATCGGCGGCCGGCCGCGGCGCGGCGCGGGCGAAAGCGCCGGCTTGATGCCGCGGCGCTTGAGCGCCTCGCGCAGCAGCAGCTCGATCTGTGCGTTGGACGAGCGCAGCTCGATCGCGGCCAGGCGCTCGATCTCCTCCCACAGCGCCGGATCCAGGCGCAGCGGGAACTGCTTCTTCGCGGGACTGGCCATCTGCGCCCGCCGCTCAGTTGTAGAGGGTCCCCGCGTTGACGATCGGCTGCGTGTCCTTGTCGGAACACAGCACCACCAGCAGGTTGGACACCATCGCCGCCTTGCGCTCGTCGTCGAGCTGCACGATCTCGCGCTCGCTCAGACCCTTGAGCGCTTCCTCGACCATGCTGACCGCGCCATGCACGATCTTCTTGCGGGCACTGATGATGGCCTCGGCCTGCTGCCGGCGCAGCATCACCTGTGCGATCTCGGGCGCATAGGCCAGGTGCGTGAGCATCGCCGTCTCGACGCCGACCCCCGCCGGCTGCAGCCGCGCCTGCAGCTCCGCGATCAGCGCGGCCATCACCTCGTCGGAGCCGGCCCGCAGCGTGGTCTCGCGGGCGCCGAGGTCGTCGCCCTCGTCGTAGGCGAACTGCGAGGCCAGATGCCGGATCGCGGCCTCGGCCTGGATGCTGACGTACTGCTCGAAATCGTCGACCTCGAAGACCGCACGCGCCGTGTCCTCGACGCGCCAGACGACGGCGGCGCTGATCTCGACCGGATTGCCGCGCTTGTCATTGACCTTCAGCGTCGGCGCGTCCAGATTGCGCGCGCGCAGCGACAGGCGGCGCTTGATCATCAGCAGCGGCACCGTCCAGCGCAGGCCCGACACGCGGTCCGTGCCGACATAGCGACCGAACAAGGTCAGCACGCGGGCCTCGTTGGGCTGCTGGATGTAGAGGCCGGTGAGCAGGACCACGCCCGCCGCCACCAGCGCCCCCTGCGCCGCGCCGATCGCCTCCGGCCCAAGTGCGAAGAGGCGCCAGCCCGCGAAGGCCAGCAGAGCCAGTGCGATCAGCAGCGCGGCATAGCCGTTGGCCGCGCCTGCGCGGCGCTCGATCGGTGTCGTCGCGCTGCGCGGCGGGACATTCTTCGGGACTGCAGTCGTGCTCATCACCTGGCTCCTCCAAAAGGTGATATCACTTTATGCGCAAGGGGCGGAGAAAGGCAAGCGCTTTCCCAGAATGCAGAAAGCGCCCGCGAGGGGCGCTTTCATCGTGGCGGCTGGCGTCGTGCGCCGCTGCGGGCTCACTCGCCCTTGCGCGCCTTCGGCAGCAGGAAGTTGGCGACGGCGATGCAGCGCTGGCCCAGTTCCTCCTCGCTGACGCGCAGGCCGAAGCCGGCCATCGACGGCGAGGTCAGATACCGCCCGCCGATCGCGACGGTGGGCACGCCATCGATGTTGTAGCGGTCCTGCAGCTTGGCGGCCTGCTGGCACTTGGTGCTGACGCTGAAGGAGTTGAAGGTCTCCTTGAACTTGGCCGGATCCACGCCCAGCGGCGCCAGGAACTTGGCCATCGAATCGGCGTCGGTCAGGCTCTGGCCGCCGCGGTGGATCGCGTTGAAGATGGCCGGACGCGTCTGCGCCTCCTTGCCCATCTCCTCCAGCGTGTAGAACAGCTGCTGGTGGATCTTCACGTTCGCGCGGAACGCCACGTGAACCTTGCGGAACACGACGTCGGCCGGCAGCTGCTTGGCCCAGGCTTCGATCGTCGGCTCGAAGACGTAGCAGTGCGGGCAGCCGTACCAGAAGAACTCGATCACCTCGATCTTGCCCGGCGCGCCGCCCGGCACGGCCGTGGTCAGGCGCTGGTACTGGCGGCCTTCGATCGGGCCGCCCTGCGCCAGCGCCGGAGCGCCGTTCAGGAGCAGGCCGCCGCCAGCGGCGGTCGACAGGGCCGTGAGGGCGGTGAATTCGCGACGCTTCATCTTCGATTCCTTGTGTGTTCCGCTGCGGCCGGCGCCGCATTGGCCGGCCATCCTAGAAAGACTGGCTTAGGACGGGATTAACCGCCCTGGCGCGCTCAGCGCTGGATCGCGACCAGATTGGCCTCGATGCCGGCGCCTTCGAGCTTCTTCTGCTGCGACTCGGCCTCGTCGCGGGAGTCGAACGGCCCCAGGCGCACACGGAACACCGTGCGGCCGGACTGTTCGCGCTCCATCACCTTGGCCGAGAAGCCCTGGATCGCGAGCTTGGCGCGCTGCTGCTCGGCGTCCTCCATGCGCGTGAAGGCGCCGGCCTGGACGAAGAAGCTGCCGCGCGAGCCATCCGGGCGCGCGCCATCGGCGCTGCGGGTCTCGGCCGGGCGCGCTTCGGGCTTGGCCGACGGGACGGGCGCCGCGGCGGGCGAACGCTCGGCGGGGCGGCCTTCCACGGCCGGCGCGGGCGTCGTGCCGGCCGTGACCTGCGGCGCCGGCGTCACCGCTGGCGTTTGCGGCGCGGGCGCCGGCGTCACGACACCGGAGGCGGCTTTCGTCGTGCGGCCGGCCAGCGGCGCGTTCGGATCCCAGTTCTTGTTGCGCTCGGCTTCCTGGGCGTCCTGCTCCGCGGTGCGCTGCGGCAGCTTGTTGACGAAGGGCACCGGCGCCTTGGTCACGTACAGGGCCACGCCCAGCGCGATCCCCAGTCCCAGCAGCAGGCCCACGATCAGGCCCATGGCGAATCCGCCGCGCTGCTTCTCTTTGCTCATTGCTGCTCCTGCGAGTCACGTTCCATCGCGTCCGGGGCCGACACCCCCAGCACCGCCAGCGCGTTGCGCATCACCTGGCGCGTCGCGGCCAGCAGCGCCAGGCGCGCGCGCGTCAGGGCCGGGTCGTCGCCCAGCACGCGTTCGGCGCCATAGTAGCTGTGCAGCGCGCCCGACAGGTCGCGCAGATAGAACGCCACGTCGTGCGGGGCCAGGTCTTGCGCCGCCGACGCCAGCATGCGCGGATAGTCCGCCAGCTTCGCCATCAGCGCGTACTCGGTCGGCGCCGTCAGCAGCGCGGCGTCGGCCGCGGCCACCTCGGCCTCGCCATGGCCCTGCTCGGCGCCCTTGCGCAGCACCGAGCAGATCCGCGCATGCGCGTACTGCACGTAGAACACGGGGTTCTCGTCATTGGCCTTGAGCGCGAGGTCCACGTCGAAGACGAACTCGGTGTCGGCCTTGCGGCTGATCAGGAAGAAGCGCACCGCGTCGCGGCTGGTCCATTCGATCAGGTCACGCAGCGTGACATAGCTGCCGGCGCGCTTGGAGATCTTGACCTCCTCGCCACCCTTCAGGACCGTGACCATCTTGTGCAGGACGTAGTCCGGGAAGCCCTGCGGAATGCCGACGCCGGTGGCCTGCAGGCCGCCGCGCACCCGGGCGATCGTGCCGTGGTGGTCGGTGCCCTGGATGTTGATGCACTTCGAGAAGCCGCGCTTGAACTTGTTGACGTGGTAGGCGACGTCGGGCACGAAGTAGGTGTACGTGCCGTCGGACTTGCGCATCACACGGTCCTTGTCGTCGCCGTACTCGGTCGAGCGCAGCCACAGCGCGCCGCCGTCCTCGTAGGTCTTGCCGTTGGCGATCATGCGCGCGACGGCATCCTCGACCTGACCGCCCGTGTACAGCGAGGACTCGAGGAAGTAGTTGTCGAAGCGCAGTCCGAACGCCTGCAGGTCCAGGTCCTGCTCATGGCGCAGGAAGGCCACCGCGAATTGGCGGATCGACTCGAGGTCCTCGGGATCGCCCGACGCGGTGAACTCGCGGTCGTCGGCCTTCACCGTCTCCTTGCGCATGAAGGCGTCGGCGATGTCCTGGATGTAGTCGCCGTTGTAGAAGTTCTTGCTGTCCGGATTCTCCGGATCGGTCGGCCAGATGGGGTCGCCTGGCTTGAAGCCCTGGATGCGCAGCTGCGTGCTGCGGGCCAGCGTGCCGATCTGCACGCCGGCGTCGTTGTAGTAGAACTCGCGGCTGACCTTCCAGCCCTGCGTCGCGAACAGCTGGCAGAGCGAATCACCCAGCGCCGCCTGGCGCGCATGGCCGACGTGCAGCGGCCCGGTCGGGTTGGCCGACACGAATTCCACCAGCACCGAGGTATCGCGCGCGGGCTGATGGCCGAAGCGCGCGGCGGCGGCGAAGACCTCGCCGATCACGGCCTGGCGCGCGGCCGGCTTGAGACGGATGTTGATGAAGCCCGGGCCGGCGATCTCCAGCGCGTCGACCCAGCGCTCGAAGGCCGGCTGCGCCTGCAACTGGGCGATCAGCGTCGTCGCCAGCTCGCGCGGATTCTTCTTCAGCGCCTTGGACAGCTGCATCGCGGCCGTGCAGGCGAAGTCGCCGTGGGAGGCTTGCTTGGGGGTCTCGAAGGCGGCCACCGGCGCGGCGGCGATGAGGCCGGCGTCGACGGCCTCCTGGCTCAGGCCCTGGAGCACGGTGCCGAGGGCGGCGAGCAATTCCTGCTTGGCTTGGATCATGGGGCCGCATTTTAGGGGCCGTCCCCTGTAAGAGCCGGTGAGCCCCCCTTGCCGAGCCCCTCCCCCTGGGGCAGGATGCCCCTCCGATGAGCGCCTCCAGCGATTCCCGCCCTTCCGCCTTCTCCGACTCGACGCTCGGCGGTCTGGCCGACCTGCCGGCGCAGATCGGCAAGTACCGCGTGCTGCGGCGGCTGGGCGAGGGCGCCACCAGCGACGTCTTCCTGGCGATGGACGACTTCAAGGGCCAGGAGGTCGCCATCAAGCGCATGCGCGCCTGGTCCGGAGGCGGCCGCTCCGAGGAGGACACGCTCAGCATCCGCTTCTTCGCCGCCGAGGCCGCGCTGGCGGGCCGGCTGCAGCATCCGAACGTGGTGCAGATCCTGGACGCGGTGCAGGACGGCGACCTCCCGTATCTCGTCATGGAATTCGTCCACGGCGTCACGCTGAAGCACTTCTGCCGCAATGACCGGCTGTTGCCGCTGGATCAGATCGTCGAACTCGGCTTCAAGTGCGCGATGGCGCTGTCCTATGTGTTCCGCCAGGGCGTGGTCCACCGCGACATCAAGCCCGCCAATCTGCTGGCGGTGCTCGACAGCCAGGGCCAGGTCACCGACGTCAAGGTCAGCGACTTCGGCAGCGCGCTCAACCTGAACGCCGACATGACGCAGGTGCATCGCGTCGGCTCGCTGGCCTACATGCCGCCCGAGCAGATCGAAGGCGGCGACGTCGGCGCGCAGGCCGACATCTACGCGCTGGGGGCGGTGCTCTATCACCTGGTCAGCGGCCGCGCGCCGTTCGACGCGCCCAACCAGATGGCGCTGATGCATCAGATCTACCACCAGGCGCCGCAGCCGCTGGCGGGCCAGCGCGGCGGGGTCACGGCGGAGCTGGACGCGGTCATCCAACGTGCGCTGGCCAAGCATCCGCACGAGCGCTATCCGGACTGGGAGGCCTTCGGCGGCGCGCTGTCGGAACTGGTCGCCAAGCAACTGGTGCCGCTGGCGCGGCTCAACGAGGTCAAGGACTCGGAGCGCTTCAACCTGCTGCGCGGGCTGGAGTTCTTCGCCGGCTTCGGCGACGTGGAGCTCTGGGAAGTGGTGCGGCGCGCGCGCTGGCGCCGCTATCCGCTGGACTACCTGCTGTTCAAGAAGGGGCAGGAAGGCAACACCTTCCACATCATCACGCAGGGCGAGGTCGAGGTGTGGCGCGACGGCGCGCTGGTGGCGACGCTGGGTACCGGCACCTCGGTCGGCGAGATGGCCTACCTCGCGCCGAATCCCGATCTGCGGCGTCACAGCACCGACATCCGGGTGACCCAACTTTGTACAACGGTGTCCTTCACGCCGGAGTCGCTGGGACAGCTCAGCCCGGAGTGCCAACACCGCTTCGACCGCGCCTTCATCCAGGTGCTGGTGCGGCGGCTGCATCTGGCGCATGAGGCGCTGGCCTCCCCGCGCCGCATCCTGTGAGTCGGTGACCGACTCGTTCAGGGAAGGCGCCGCCCCGTCGCGGTCAACTGCTGGCAGTCAGTCATTCTCTTGACGGGCGTCAACCGCTATTGAGAGCCGCTCGTTGGTGTGCTCCACTGCCCGAGAGGTCTTTCCCAACCCCGTAGCCCCCTGAAGGAGAGAGTGATGACACGACTGACCCCGATCTCGCTGATCGCCGGCGCGATGCTGGCCCTGGCCTCGCTGGGCGCGCATGCCGCGGACGACGCCAAGCCGAAGAAGGAGCCCACCGCGCAGCAGCAGCGCATGAAGACCTGCAACGCCGATGCCAAGGCCACCGGCAAGAAGGGCGACGAGCGCAAGGCCTTCATGAGCAGCTGCTTGAAGGGCGAGACCGCCGCCGCGTCGGCCCCGGCCATGACCGACCAGCAGGCCAAAATGAAGACCTGCAACGCCGACGCCAAGGGCAAGACCGGCGACGCCCGCAAGGCCTTCATGAAAGACTGCCTCTCAGCCAAGTAACACACCACGCGACGCTGCATCGGGCGCTCCGCGTTGTTGCAAATCCTCGCCATAGCACTGCTATGGCTGCGGTTTGCGCCTAGCGGAGCACCCGATGCAGCGCCGCGTCACTCGGCCGAGGTCGTGCAGCGCCCGCCTCACCCCCGAGGTGGGCAGATTCAACCGGCCGAGAAAGCCGGGAGGCTCATTTGGTCAGGACACCGCGCGCGAGCATCACCGCTGCGATCGGAATCAGCATCAGCAGGTGGGCCTGGATCATGACCAGGCGTCGCGTCGCGCGCACCTCAGCATCGCTCGGCAGACCAGCGCCGCCGTCGAGGGCCCTGACCCAGCGGCGATAGGTCAACGTCGGCTTGATCGAGATGAGACCGATCACCACGAACAACCCGAACTTCACGTGCAGCAGCGGCTGGCCCCAGTACCAGCCCAGCCCCTTGATGCCCCACCAAGTCCGCGCGAATCCGGTGAGCAGCACCGCAACCGCGGTCATGCCGTAGATCATGTCCAGCCGCGACAGCCGGCGCACGACCGCCGCGTTCATCCACTCGGTGCGGCATAGCGCCGCCTGGCTCGACAGGAATACGACCAGGCTGAGGATCGCCAGGATGTGCAGGCCGGCGAGCAAGGCTTCGAGCGTCATGGAGTCTCCCAGGTGGTGGCGCGCGCCCAGTAGTCGGGGCTGCCGTGATGTTCCTTCAGGAAGTCTATCCACAGCCTCACCCGCAGCGGCAAGTGCTTGCGCTGCGGCAGCATGGCGAAGATGCCGTTCGGCGGCGCAGCGAACTCGTCGAGCACGCTGACCAGCTCGCCCGCGCGGATCGCGCCGGCCACTTCCCAGGTGCTTCGCCAGGCCAGGCCCAGGCCCTGACGGCACCAGTCGTGCAGCACCTGGCCATCGCTGCAGTCCAGCCGGCCCGTCGGGCGCAGGTGCTGCACCTGACCGTCGATGCGGAAGGCCCAGCCGCGCGTCTGGCTCGCGTCGGAACTCAAGGTCAGGCACTCGTGCCGCAGCAGCTCGGATGGATGCCGGGGCGTGCCGGCCCGCTTGAGGTACGACGGCGCCGCCACGCACAGCCGCCGGTTGTCGGCCAGCCGCATGCTGATCAGGCTGGAATCGCTGAGATCGCCCACCCGCACCGCGCAATCGAAGCCCTCGTTGACGATGTCGACGACGCGATCGCTCAGATTCAGAGACAGGCTGACCTCCGGATGCCGCGCAAGGAAAGCCGGCACCAGCGGCGCGACATGGCGCCGGCCAAAGCCCGCCGGCGCGGTGATCCGCAGATGACCGCTGGCCTGGATGCCGCCAGCGCTGACGCTGGCCTCGGCGCTGGCGAAGTCAGCCAACAGGCGCTGGCAGTCCTCAAGGAAGGCCGTGCCCTCATGCGTCAGCGTCAGCTTGCGCGTGGTGCGCAGCACCAGCTTCACGCCAAGCCGCGCCTCCAGCGCATCGAGGCGGCGACCCATCACCGCCGGCGCCACGCCCTCGGCCTGCGCCGCAGCCGTCAGGCTGCCCTTGGTCGCGACCAGCACGAAGGACTCGATCTGTTTGAGGCGGTCCATGGCGGCGATTGTGGGTCCGTTGCGCCGCCAGAAGCAATGAATGGAGACCCTAGTCCGCCCCATTCATGCAGAAAAGTCAGGGATCTCCGACCAGGGCTGACATGAATCGAACGGCCGCCGCACCCTACAGTCAACGCATCCGGATCCTGCCGGGATCCTTGTCCGCATCCCCTTTCATCGTCCTTTCTCCGCCATCAGGGAGTCCTCATGAGCGCACGCAGCCCCCACCATCGCCTCCAGGTCGACGCCGCCCTGGCCCGCTTCATCGAGACCGAGGCCCTGCCCGGCACCGGCATCGAGCCGGGCGCGTTCTGGCAAGGCTTCGACGCGCTCGCGCATGACCTGGCCCCGAAGAACGCCGCGCTGCTGGCCGAGCGCGACCGGCTGCAGACCGAGCTCGACGGCTGGCATCGCGCGAATCCCGGTCCGATCCGCGACATGGCGGCCTACCAGGACTTCCTCAAGCGCATCGGCTACTTGGTGCCGGTGCCGGCGCACGCGCAGGCGACCACCACGAATGTCGATGCCGAGCTGGCGACCCAGGCCGGCCCGCAGCTGGTCGTGCCGATCCTGAATGCCCGCTACGCACTGAACGCGGCCAACGCGCGCTGGGGCTCGCTGTACGACGCGCTCTACGGCACCGACGTGATCCCGGAGACCGACGGCGCAGAGCGCGCCGGCGGCTACAACCCGGCGCGCGGCGCCAAGGTGATCGCCTTCGCGCGCCAGGTGCTGGACCAGGCCGCGCCGCTGGCGGGCGCCTCGCATGCCGATGCCGCCGGCTACCGGGTGGAGGGCACGGCGCTGGCCGTCGCGCTGAAGGACGGCCGCACGGCCGCGCTGGCCGACCCCGCGCAGTTCATCGGCTACCTGGGCGATGCCGCCGCGCCGACCGCCCTCCTGCTGCGCCACCATGGCCTGCACCTCGAGATCCAGATCGACCGCGCCTCCGCGATCGGCAAGAGCGACGCCGCCGGCGTGGCCGATGTGCTGATGGAATCGGCGCTGTCGACCATCCTGGACCTGGAGGACTCGATCGCCGCCGTCGACGCCGAAGACAAGCTGCTCGCCTACCGCAACTGGCTGGGCATCCTGCGCGGCTCGCTGACGGAAGAAGTCAGCAAGGGCGGCCGCAGCTTCGTGCGACGCCTCAATCCCGACCGCGTCTACAAGGCGGCTAGCGGCGGCGATGACGTCGTGCTGCCGGGCCGTTCGCTGCTGTTCGTGCGCAATGTCGGCCACCTGATGACCAACCCGGCCATCCTGCTCGACGGCGGCCGGGAGATCCCCGAAGGGATCATGGACGCGGTCATCACGACCTTGATCGCGCTGCACGACCTGAAGCAGCTGTCGGGCTCGGGCCTGCGCAACTCGCGCCAGGGCTCGATCTACATCGTCAAGCCCAAGATGCATGGGCCGGCCGAGGTCGGCTTCGCCAACGAGCTGTTCGGCCGCGTCGAGCAGTTGCTGGGCCTGCCGGCCTCGACGGTGAAGCTGGGCATCATGGACGAGGAGCGCCGCACCAGCGTGAACCTGGCCGCCTGCATCGCCGCGGCGCCGAGCCGGGTGGCCTTCATCAACACCGGCTTCCTGGACCGCACCGGCGACGAGATGCACACCGCGATGCTGGCCGGTCCGATGCTGCGCAAGGGCGACATGAAGACCAGCGCCTGGATCCAGGCGTACGAGCGCAACAACGTGCTGGTGGGCCTGAGCGCCGGCCTGCGCGGCCGCGCCCAGATCGGCAAGGGCATGTGGGCGATGCCGGACCTGATGGCGGCGATGCTGGAGCAGAAGATCGCCCATCCGAAGGCCGGCGCCAACACCGCGTGGGTGCCGAGCCCGACCGCCGCCACGCTGCACGCGCTGCATTACCACCAGATCAGCGTCGCGCAGGTCCAGCAGCAGATCGAGGCCGAGGCACCGTCCGTCGATCGCGCCGAGTTGCTCCAGCGCCTGCTGACCATCCCGGTCGCCGCCGACCCGTCGTGGTCCGACGCCGAGAAGCAGCAAGAGCTGGACAACAACATCCAGGGGATCCTGGGTTACGTCGTGCGCTGGATCGACCAGGGCGTCGGTTGCTCGAAGGTGCCGGACATCAATCAAGTCGGTTTGATGGAGGATCGGGCAACGCTGCGCATCTCCAGCCAACACGTCGCGAACTGGCTGGCGCACGGCGTCGTCACTGAACAACAGGTTCGCGCGACATTCGAACGGATGGCAGCGGTCGTGGACACCCAGAACGCGGGGGATCCGAGTTACGAGCCCATGGCCGGGCATCCTGAAAGCATGGCCTATCAAGCGGCCCTGGATCTGGTGTTCAAGGGGCGTGAGCAGCCCAGCGGGTACACGGAGCCGCTGCTTCACGCGTGGCGGCAGAAGCGCAAGGCGGCAACCGGCGCCTGACCCTGCGCCAAATGTGGCGCGAAAGGCGGCTATCCGCTGCCATTCGCGCTCATCGTGCAGCGTACGTCCCCCGCAATCTGGCGATCCCTCAGGGATCGCCTTTTTCTTGGGCGCATCGATTTCTTCGCCCCGCCTCTGCCCAAGGTTTGGGCAAGGCCGGTGTTTCAGCCTGTGACAGACGCCGGTGAGAAATGACACCCCCCATCAATCATGGAAAGTCCTTAGGGGTGGACCCGAAGGCCTCGGGCAATTCCTGTTCCTTAAAGTTTCTTCACCTTCCACTGCGCTCGGTAACTAAAAGTTGTTGGGCGCATCCTTCTCTTTTGCCATTCACGGAACAGGCATGCCCACTTCTCCTTCCCTCCGCCAAATCAGCGTGGCCGCAGCGATCCTCGCGGCCTCGGTCGGCGCCGCGCATGCGCAAGAAGCGCAACAGCTCGAACGCATCGAAATCACCGGTTCCGCGATCAAGCGCTCCATCAGCGATGAAGGCGCCCTGCCCATCACCGTGCTGAAGGCCGAGGAACTGCGCGCTTCGGGCGTGGCCAGCGTCGAGGCGATCGTCGAACTGCTGTCGTCCAGCCAGTCGAGCAACACCGGCTCCAACTCGATCGGTTCGAGCACCGGCGGCGCGACCTACGCCAACCTGCGCGGCCTGGGCACCAACAAGACCCTGGTCCTGCTGAACGGCCGCCGCATGACGGCGTTCGCCTTCGGCGCCAACGCGGTCGACCTGAACTCCATCCCCTTCGCCGTCATCGACCGCGTGGAAGTGCTGCGTGACGGCGCGTCCGCCGTGTACGGCACGGACGCCATCGGCGGCGTGATCAACTTCATCACCAAGTCCAACTTCCGCGGCGGCCAGGCCGTGCTCGAACTGAGCAACCCGCAGGAAAAGGGCGGCAAGAAGGAAGGCGCCTCGCTGACCTTCGGCTTCGGCGACCTGGAGAAGGACCGCGTCAACTTCTGGGCCTCGCTGGACAAGCGCCGCACCGACCGCATCCGCGCGCTGGACCGCGATTTCGCCAAGACCGGCATCATCCCGTCGCGCGGCGTGGCCGGCAGCTCGCCCACCACCTTCCCGGGCAACTTCACCCAGGGCAACCTGTCGGGCAACCCGTCGGCCCCGGACTGCAAGGGTCCGCTGTCGGTCGTGAACCCGACCAACAACAAGGTCTGCATCTTCGACTTCAGCTCGACGATCGACATCGCCCCCGACGTGGACCAGACCACGCTGGCCGGCCGCGCGTCGGTCAAGATCGGCGACAACCACGTGCTGTCGCTGGACGCGATCTCGACGAAGAACGACAACACCGCGCGCGTCGCGCCGGACCCGGTGTCGGCCATCACGATGCAGCCGAGCAACCCGTTCTTCCCCCGCAACTACCCGGGCATCGACACGACCAAGCCGATCAGCGTGGGCTGGCGCATGGTGCCGGCGGGTCCGCGAACCAACGGTTCGCACTCGACCGCCGAGCGCGCCGTGGCTGACCTCTCGGGTGTGATCGCCGACTGGGACTACCGCGCGGGCGTGCTGTATTCGAAGAGCACGGCCAATGACGCCGCCGTCGACGGCTACGTCAACGCCCCGTTCGTGCGCGCCCAGGTCGCCGCCGGCAACCTGAACCCGTTCGCCGACGCGACCCCGGCCCAACTGGCCATCATCGAGCAGGCCAAGCGCCGCGGCGTGTTCGCCAACGCGATGGGCGAAACCCAGAGCGCCGACTTCCGCGCGTCCAAGGAGATCTTCGACCTGCCCGGCGGCCGCGCCGCGCTGGCCGTCGCTGCCGAGTACCGCAAGGAAAAGTACAAGAACGACACCAACGACGACGTCGTGCTGGCGATCCCGTCGGCGGGCCGTTCCGCCAACCACGTCGGCGGCGACCGCAACGTGAAGGCCATCGGTGTCGAACTGCTGCTGCCGCTGCACAAGATGGTGGAAGTCCAGCTGGCCCTGCGCCGCGACGACTACTCGGACGCCGGCGCGACGACCAACCCCAAGGTCGGCATCCGCTTCCAGCCGATCAAGGAACTGGCGCTGCGCGGCTCCTACAACACCGGCTTCCGCGCCCCTGGCCTGGACGACCTGTACGCCCCGCAGACCGTGACCTTCTCGTCCGGCGCCAAGAACGACCCGCTGCTCTGCGATGCCCAAGGCAACCCGATCAACGGTGGCGTGAAGAGCCGTGACTGCCAGTCGCAGCCGCAGGTCCAGAACGGCGGCAACCCGGACCTGAAGCCGGAGAAGTCCAAGACCTTCACGCTGGGCGTGGTGGTCGAGCCGATCAAGGCGCTGACCATCTCGGCCGACTACTGGAACATCAAGCTGCGTGACCAGATCAGCGTCCTGCCGATCGACGTCATCTTCGCCGACCCGACCCGCTACGCCGCCAACATCGTCCGCTGCAACACGCTGCCGGCCGACGTGCAGGCCAACCTGCAGCGGTGCGGCGGCCTGGACCTGAACAGCAACGCCATCGGCTACGTGGTCCAGACCAACGCCAACATCGGCCGCGTCAAGACCGACGGTATCGACTTCGCCGTCGCGTACTCCACCGGCCTGGGCGCCTGGGGCAACCTGGGTCTGCAGTACGAGAGCACCTACGTCCACAGCTACAAGTACCAGACCAACCCGTCGGGCGACTTCATCCAGAACGTCGGCGTCTACAAGGACGGCAGCCCGGTTCTGCGCTGGAAGCACACCTTCTCGGCGGCCTGGGCGCTGAACAACTGGAGCTCGCGCCTGGCGATCCGTCACCAGAGCGGCTACCGCGACCAGAACGATCCGACGACCGTGGTCGGCGGCCCGTCGTTCTACGGCAACGTGGACACCTACACGCTGGTCGACCTGTCGGGCACCTACAAGTTCAACAAGTCCACCGCGCTGACGCTGGGCGTGAAGAACCTGTTCGACACCGACCCGTCGTTCTCGAACCAGTCGACCCGCTCGCAGCGCGGCTATGACCCTCGCTACTCGGACCCGATCGGCCGCGCGTTCTTCCTGCGCGCCAGCTACGGGTTCTGAGTTCCCGGTCCGACGGACGATCGGCGGCCTCGCGCCGCCACACAAAGGCCCGCTTCGGCGGGCCTTTTTCATTGTGGCCGCGCTGGCCGGCAGCCCCCGGCGGAGTTCTCACGGCCGTCGATGCCCTGTTACCTAGGCGATATCCCTAGCCGGAAGGCGAAGTCGTGTTGCCAATGTGATACGGCTTGTTGCCGGTGAGCAACGTGCCGCAAAGCCGGCGCCGCCTTTTCATGTCAGGGAAGACACCAAGCCTGCCACCTCCGTCTGCGACAGACAAATCGGCCTCGAAATGGCCTCCGTCATAGGCATGCCGCTGGTCATGGGGGCAAAAAGGCATCCCCACCCCCACAAGCTTGAGTCAGCCACCTGCACTCAATTGGGAGGAACCCGTGACAGCACGTTCTTCTCGTTAATTGACACTGTTTTCACATTTCCGCCGGCTCCCCATGGAGCGGCTCTCGGGCACCCCACGCGATCAGAAAGAGCGTCCAAGGACAAGGGCAGGCCGGCGGTTTGGTCAACGCTTTCCCACGAGGAGTGCTCCATGTTCCAACGCCGTTCGATCAGCATTGCCGCCTTGGCATGCCTGAGCGCCTATTCCGTCGCGGGCTTCGCCCAGAACGCCTCCGCCCCGCAGCAGCAGCTCGAGCGCGTCGAGGTGACCGGCAGCCGCATCCTTTCCGCCAACGCTGAATCCGCAGCGCCCATCCAGGTCATGACGGGCGCCGAGATCGCGGCGTCGGGCGTGGCCAACCTGCAGGAACTGCTGCTCAAGAGCCCGGTGTTCGGCACCCCGGCCATCAGCCGCACCAACTCCAACTTCTCGACCTCCAGCGCCGGCGTCGCCACCATCGACCTGCGCAACCTGGGCTCCAACCGGACCCTGGTGCTGGTCAACGGCCGCCGCTACGTGGCGGGTGTGCCGGGCTCCAGCGCGGTCGACCTGAACAGCATCCCGGCCGACTTCATCGAGCGCGTCGAAATCATGACCGGCGGCGCCTCGTCGACCTATGGCTCGGACGCCGTGGCCGGCGTGGTGAACATCATCCTCAAGCGCAACTTCCAGGGCGTGCAGCTGGATGCCCAGTACGGCAAGAGCCAGAAGGGCGACGACGAGAAGAAGAAGTTCACCGCCACCTTCGGTGTGAACACCGCCGACAACCGCGGCAACATCATGGTGAACCTGTCGGGTTCGCGGCAGGGCGCGGTGTACTCGCGCGACCGCGCGATCTCCGCGGTGGACCAGTACTCGAAGGCGCTGGTGGAGACCGACAACCCGGCCGACCTCTTTACCCCCACCCGGCCGTTCTACTCGAGCTTCGCCCCGCAGGGCACGTTCTCGTACTGGACGCCGGAAGTCGAGGCAGGCAAAGGGCCGGTCAAGCACAGCTTCACCTACGACGCGAACCACAATGAGATTGCGCCAGCACCCAACGGCCCCAATGACGATGGCGTCGGCGCCACCGGCTTCAACCGCTCGGCCTACCGGACCATCGCCGTCCCGACCGACCGCCTGATGCTCGCCACCAAGGGCGAGTACAACATCACCGACCAGCACACCGCGTTCTTCGAAGGCAACTACGCGTCGACGAAGACCAAAACGCGCCTCGAACCGTTCCCGCTGGACGCCGCCGCCCAGGTCTTCAATGGCCAGGGCGGCGTGACGCCGGCCGAGTTCATGGTCAACGGCGTGAAGGTCCGCAACCCGCTGGTGCCGGACACCATCTACAACAACGCCATCGACACCAACGGCGACGGCCTGAAGGACTTCACCTTCACGCGCCGCATGTCCGACGTGGACGTCCGCAGCAGCAAGGCCGATCGCGACACGCTGCGCCTGATGACCGGCATGAAGGGCGAGCTCGGCAAGAGCTGGAACTACGACACCTACATCGGCTACGGCTTCACGAAGGAAGGCCAGACCGGTACCGGCCAGGTCAACGTCCTGAACCTGCGCAACGCGATGCAGGTGATGACGGACGTCAACGACGTCAACAAGAACGGCAACACGACCGAGGTGATCTGTATCGACGCGGTCGCGCGCGCCCAGGGCTGCGTCCCGGCCAACGTCTTCGGCGCCAACACGCTGAGCCCGGCGGCGGCGGCTTACATCAACGCGCCGTCGTCGCTGAACACCAAGACCACGCAGACCCTGGCCGGCTTCACGCTGACCGGTGAACCGATCGAACTGCCGGCCGGACCGCTGGGCATCGCGTTCGGTGGCGAGTACCGCCGCGAGGCCTCGAGCACCGAGTTCGACGTGCTGACCCAGACCGGTCTGAACGCCGGCAACGCGCTGCCCAACACCTCGGGTTCCTTCAACGTGAAGGAACTGTTCCTCGAAGCCCGCGCGCCGCTGCTCAAGAACCTGCCACTGGTCAAGCAGCTCGACGCCTCGGCCGCCGTGCGGCAGGGACGCTATTCCAGCGTGGGCAACACCACCAGCTGGAACACCGGCCTGGATTGGGCGCTGAACACCACGTTCCGCGTGCGTGCCAACTACTCGACGTCGACCCGGGCGCCGAATATCGGCGAGCTGTACCAGGCGCCGAGCCAGACCTTCCCCACGGGCCTGAAGGATCCTTGCATCGGTGTGACGGCAGCCGACACCTCCGCCGTCGCGCTGAACTGCCTGAAAGATCCAGGGGTGGCGGCCAACGTCGCCGCCAACGGCAGCTTCAAGCAATCGCAGGCCGACGTGCAGGGGGTCTCAGGCTTTGACAGCGGCAACCCCAACCTGAAGGCGGAAAAGGGCCGGTCCTTCACCCTGGGCTTCGTCGTCACGCCCAAGGACCTGGTGAAGAACCTGGCGGTCACGGTGGACTATTACCGGATCAAGATCAAGGACGCGATCAACACCCCGGGACGCCAGTACGCGCTGGACCAGTGCTACAGCGGAGCGAACACCTCGTTCTGCCAGTACATCACCCGCCGTGCGACGGCCGCCGGCGCCAACAGCGCAGGTTCGCTGGAGTTCATCAACCAGACTTCCGCCAACACCGGCGGCGACTTCGTCGAAGGTATCGACCTGACCGCGACCTATGCGACCCGCCTGGGCAACGGCATGTTCAATTCGCGTCTGGCCTACACCTACATGAAGAAGGCCTACAACAAGCCCACGCCGGAAGCCGAGGAAGACCGCTTCGATGGCGAAGTTGGCCAACCCAAGCACCGCTGGCTGCTGAACCTTGGCTACAACTACGGCGATTTCGGCATCGTGGCGACCACGACGTACATCGGCCAGTCCTACCTGGACGACCAATTCATGAAGTCGGTCGGCTACGACAAGAAGTGGGGCAAGGTGAAGGAGAAGGTCTACCTGGATCTGCAGGGCACGTACCAGATCACGAAGCGCTCGCAGGTCTACCTGGGTATCGACAACGCGCTCAACACCAAGCCGGCGCCGATCATCTCGGGCCTGCCGGGTAACGTGACCGGCAATGAAACCGCGACGATCTACGACCCGATCGGCCGCCGTTACTACGTCGGTCTGCGCTACAGCCTGTAATCGGGCTGGATTCCGGAAGGCGGCTCACGCCGCTTTCCGATTCGTCCGATCACGCCACGCCTCCCTCGGGAGGCGTTTTTCATTCCCGCGCCGCCGCGGTGCGGACGTGCGATGAAGGCGCCGCCATCTTCACAGTTTCCCGCAGGCGAAAACTGCCTTCGTCAAGCGGCTGCCACGCGTCGTTTCATGGCGTCCATGGCTGCTCCGATTTCCATTCGCGAAGTTTCTTTGCTACTTCGTTAAGCCGCTTCCAAGCCGTTGATTCGACTGGATATTTCAGGAGATTGCCCTTGTGCGAAGTATGCCCAGGGTCGCTTCTTGCCAACAGGCGCTGTATTTTCTTCACGCAACCTTCACGTTTTGGGCGCTATCAGTACAAATCAAGCTCGACTTAATTCCGACATTTCCGTACGCGTAAATCCCAGGTAAATGCGGAAACTGTGGCGCTGGCACGACCGAAATGTCACAAAACATTCAGTGAAAACCCTCGTTTTCGAGGCCATTTGACGGCGCCTCGACGAATTGGTGCGTATGTCGAACGAGGGTCTATGACCTCCGGGGATTCGTGCTCACACTTTGCCAGGCCTCGCGATGCGGGGCCCTTTCATTTCCGCTCGTCATGCCCAAAAGGAGGGCGGGCGCATTCCCCTTGAGGTGCTGATATGTACAAGCTGAACGCGGTGAGCCTGGCAGTTGCCGCCACCATTGCGGCCGCGTCCTTCCCGACGCTGGCGCAGAACCAACCGGAACAGTCCCAGCTGGAGCGGGTCGTGGTGACCGGCTCGGCCATCAAGCGCATCGACGCCGAGACCGCCGTCCCGGTGACGATCGTCAAGATGGACGATCTGAAGAAGTCGGGCATCACCTCCGTCGAGCAGGTCATGGCCAATCTGTCGTCGGTGCAGTCGTCGACGAACACCACGCAGTCGGTGGGCTCGAGCAGCGGTGGCGCGTCGTTCGCCGACATGCGCGGCATCGGTGCCGACAAGACGCTGGTGCTGCTGAACGGTCAGCGCATTGCCAACAACGCGGTGGACGGCTCGGCGCCCGACCTGAACATGATCCCGTTCGCGGCGATCGACCGCATCGAAGTGCTGCGTGACGGCGCTTCCGCGCTGTACGGCACGGACGCCATCGGCGGCGTGATCAACTTCATCACCAAGTCCAATCTGCAGGGCGGCTCCATCACCCTGGGCCTGGACCAGCCCGAGAAGTCCGGCGGCAAGTCGCGCAACTTCAACGTGGCCTACGGGTTCGGCGACCTGCAGAAGCAGGGCTTCAACCTGTTCGGCTCGGTGTCGTACCGCAAGCAGGACGCGATCGGCGGCACGCAGCGCGACTTCAACCAGCGCATGCCCGGCGGCCTGTCCTACAGCACCGCGCCGGCGAACTACACGCAGGACAACGCGCAGTTCTACAACCCGGTCGGCAGCGCCTGCGACGGCCGGTCGATGGTCAATTCGAATGGCGTGTGCAAGCTGGTCACGTCCTCCTTCGTGGACTTCTCGCCAAAGGTCGAGACCACTTCGGGCCTGCTCAAGGGCAGCCTGCTGGTCAATGACAGCCTGACGCTGGGCGCGGAGCTGTTCGCGACCCGCAACACCGTCACGACCTTCGTCGCCCCGGTTCCCTACGGTGGCTACGAAGTCAACCCGGGCACCGCCTTCTATCCGACGCCTCCGGCCGGCTCGAACATCGACCCGACCAAGCCGGTGCTCGTCTACTGGCGCGACTTCCCCAACGGCTCGCGCGGCCAGACCAACCGGAACAACCAGCAGCGTCTGATGTTCACGGCTGACGGCAACGCGCTGGGCTGGGATTACTCCGCCAACGTGTCCTACAACCGCAGCAAGGTCGACCAGTACCTGGTGAGCGGCTATGCCGACGGTGACCTGATCGGCGCCGGCCTGGCGGACGGCCGCATCAACCCGTTCGGCGACCAGAACGACGTCGGCACCGCCCTGCTGCAGCAGGCGGCGCTGAACGGCCTGCTGGAATCGGCCAAGGGCACCGTTACCACGGTGAGCGGACACGCCAGCCGCGACCTGGCGGACTGGTTCGGCGCTGGCCGCGCCGCGCAACTCGCGCTGGGCGCCGAGTTCCGTCGTGAGAACTTCAAGTCGGCCGCCAACACCGACTTCGCGGCCAAGGTCTCGGCCTCGACCGGCGTGGACCCCAACTCGCTGGCCGAGGGCTCGCGCAACGTCTACGCGCTGTACGGCGAGTTGAACGTGCCGGTGCTGAAGTCGCTCGACGTCACCGGCTCGCTGCGCTACGACAAGTACAGCGACTTCGGCAACTCGACCAATCCGAAGATCAGCTTCCGCTTCCAGCCGATGAAGGAACTGCTGCTGCGCGGATCGGCGTCGACGGGCTTCCGCGCTCCGACGCTGTACGAGCTGTATGGCAGCCCCGCCTACACGAACACGGCCGGCAACTATCCCAACCCGCTGCTGTGCCCGGATGGTTCCACGGGCAACCAGTGCGACGCGCAGTTCCAGGTGCTGAACGCCGGCAACAAGAACCTGCGTCCGGAGAAGTCGAAGTCCGCGACGCTGGGCTTCGTGTATGAGCCGATCGCCAACGCCAGCTTCGGTCTGGACTTCTGGTGGGTGCACCTGAAGGACCATATCGGCTCGATCCCGCAGTTCGCGCTGTTCAACAACTACAGCACCTACCCGGCGCTGCAGCAGTACTTCCACTTCGGTCCCGGCAACACGCTGTCGATCGCCAGCAACTGCCCGGGCCCGGACTGCGGCTACGTCGACCAGACGCTGCTGAACCTGGGCAAGGTGCGCACCAACGGCGTGGACCTGAGCGCGCAGTACCGCCTGAACAGCCCGGTCGGCCAGTTCGACTTCGCGCTGAACAGCACCTACATCGCCAAGTATGAGTTCCAGGACTTCAAGGATGGCTACTGGGTGCAGAACGTCGGCACCTACGGCGAGTCGGGCCCGATCTTCCGCTGGCAGCACAACCTGACGACGAACTGGAAGTACCAGGACTTCGGCGCTGGCGTGACGATGCGCTACAAGTCGGGCTACGTCGACTTCGATCCGACGACGCATGCGCGCGTGCCGTCGTACACGACCTTCGACCTGTTCGGCAGCTGGGCGCCGCGCAAGGACATCTCGCTGGTGCTGGGCGTGCGCAACCTGTTCGACCGCGCGCCGCCGTTCACGAACCAGGAAGACCTGTTCCAGGGCGGTGGCTGGGATTCGCGCTACGTCGACCCGACGGGCCGCGCCTACTACGTCCGCGCGACCTACTCGTTCTGATCGCCGGCCCGCGGCGGCCCTCCGGGCTCGCCGCGACGACGTGAATACGAGGCAGAAGCGGGAGGGGAGACCCTCCCGCTTTTTTTTCGTTCGACGGGCTCCCTAGAATGTCCGACTTCCGTCATCCGTTCCACACCCATCCATGTCCGACGCGTCGTCCGCGGGTCTGCCCTCCGCCTGCCAAGTCCTGATCATCGGCGCCGGTCCCGCCGGCAGCGCCGCCGCGCGCTGGCTCGCCAAGGCGGGCCTGGACGTGGTGCTTGCCGACCAGCAGCCGCTGGGCCGCGACAAGATCTGCGGCGACGGCCTCATCCCCGACGCCCACCAGGCGCTCGACCGCCTGGGCCTGCTCGAGCGCGTCATGGCCAAGGCCCAGCGCTCCGCCCATGTCGGCTGCATCGGCCCGCGCGGCGGACGCATCGACGTCCCCGGCCATCTCGCCGTGCTGCCGCGCAAGCAGCTCGACGAGATCCTCAACCTCGGCGCGCAGGAGGCCGGCGCGCGCTTCCTGGCGCCGGCCCGCTTCGAGGCGGCGCTCGAGGACGCGCAGGGCCGCGTGCGCGGCGCGCGCCTGATCATCGACGGCCAGGCCCATGAGATCACCGCTGACTGGGTCCTCCTGGCCACCGGCGCCGTGCCCAAGGCGCTCACCGCCGCCGGCATGTGCGAGCGCCACACCCCCAGCGGCGTCGCGCTGCGCGGCTACGTGCGCGCGCCCTCGCTGGTCGGCGAGATCAAGGCGCTCGAGGTCGTCTGGTGCAAACCGGTGCAGCCCGGCTACGGCTGGATCTTCCCGGCGCCCGACGGCAGCTTCAACATCGGCGTCGGCGTCACCGACAGCCACAAGGACCTCGGCGGCAAGGGCCGCAAGAAGGACGTCAACCTGCGCGCCATCTTCGACGCCTTCGTCGAGCACTACCCGCCCGCCAAGCGCCTGATGGCCGAGGGCGAACTGATCGGCGAGCTCAAGGGCGCGCCGCTGCGCTGCACGCTCAAGGGCGCGCGCTGGACGCGGCCCGGCCTGCTGGTCACCGGCGAGGCGGCGGGCTCGACCTACTCCTTCACCGGCGAGGGCATCGGCAAGGCCATGGAGACCGGCCTGCTCGCCGCCGAGGCCATCCTGGCCCACCGCGCCGACGACGCCCGCGTGCGCGAGCAGTACGAGCAGGGCCTGCGCGCGCTGCAGCCCAAGTACGACCTCTACGAGCGCGGCAATCGCGTCAACCGCTTCCCGTGGCTGGCGGATCTGCTGATCTGGCGCGCCAAGAAGAGCCCGCGCCTGCTGCAGCGCATGAGCGGCGTGCTCAACGAGACCAGCAACCCCGGCAACCTGGTGAGCCTGAAGGGGATCACCCGGCTGTTCCTCGAATGACGTCCTGAGCGAGGTCCGCCATGTGCCAGCTGATGGGCATGAATGCCCGCCGACCGACCGACGTGATGTTCAGCTTCGCCGGGCTGGCGACGCGGGCGCATGAGCACAAGGACGGTTTCGGCATCGCCTTCTTCGAGGGCCGCGGCCTGCGGCACTTCGTCGACCACCACAGCGCGCGCGTCTCGCCGCTGGCGGAGCTGGTCAAGACCTATCCGATCCGCAGCGACGTCGTCATCGCCCACATCCGCAAGGCCACGCAGGGGGTGGTCTCGCTGGAGAACACCCATCCCTTCGTGCGCGAGCTGTGGGGCCGCTACTGGGTGTTCGCGCACAACGGCGACCTGAAAGGGTTCGCCCCGCGCCTGCATGCAGCCTTCAAGCCGGTGGGCCAGACCGACAGCGAGCAGGCCTTCTGCTGGCTGATGCAGGAGCTGGCCAAGGCGCACGCGACGATGCCGGCCATCGATGAGTTGAACCACACGCTGCGCGAGCTGCTGCCGCAGCTCAACCGGCATGGCACCTTCAACATGCTGTTGTCGAATGGCCAGGCGCTGTGGGCGCATGGTTCGACGAAGCTGCATTACCTGCTGCGCCAGCCCCCATTCGGTCCGGTGACCTTGCAGGACGAGGACCTGACGGTGGATCTGGCCGCCAAGACGACGGAGGACGACCGCATCGCGATCGTCGCGACGGAGCCGCTCACGCGCGGCGAGCCCTGGATCCCGATCGAGCCGGGCACCCTGAAGGTCTTCGTCGGTGGTCAGCCCCATTGCTGATCTCCGCCATGCCTGGCTCAAGCCATTCCCGCCGCCGCCCCGGTGGTGGTCCAGCCCGGGATGCCGGTGCCCCTTGAAGCGAATGCCGAGCGGGCGCAGGCGCCTGAGCGGAAAGGGGCGCCGGCATCCCGGGCTGGCTGCTCGGTCGCGGCAGCGTCCCAGTCATCCCTCGAAGCTGCCGTTCGCCGCATCCGCGGGCGGTCTGTGGATGGCTGTCCTAGACTCGCCGCATGACCACGCCCAGCGCTCACGCTGAAGCCGGTGACAAGTCCGGTGCTGCATCTCGATCACATGGCTCTGCCGATGCTGATCGGGCCCGGGTCCGTTTCGACTGGGGTCATCTGTTGTTCCCGGGCCCTCGCCGCAGCTTCAGTGAGGCGGAGATTGCGCGATCCGGACTTCGGGAGTGGTCGACGGGCATTGACTGCTACGTCTTGAGCAACGTGCTGGTGCTGGGTCTGGTGTTCTACACGATGCTGCCGCGGCACCTGGCGCACGTGATCCTGATTGGAGGCCTGCTGGTGGCCTCCGCGGGGCTGAGCGTGGCGCGCTGGCTGTGGCGCCAGCCGACGCGCACGCGGTTCAACGTGGCGACGATGGGTGCTGGCGTGGTGATGCTGCTGGTCACGCTGGTGATGGTGAAGCTGGGTTACCGCGACGAAGCGCGCGACCTGCTGCCGTTTGGCGCGGGCGGGATGACGCTGACGGTGTCTTCGTGGTGGTTCCTGACGCTGTACCGGACGCAGCAGCTGGGCGCCCGTCTGGCGGAGCTGGATGCGCAGGAGGAGCGCATCGCGCTGGCGCAGCGGCTGGCGACGGCGCAGATCCAGCCGCACTTCCTGTTCAACACGCTGGCGTCGCTGCAGCACTGGGTGGACACGCGCGACGATCGTGCCGGGCCGATGCTGCGCTCGCTGACGCGCTATCTGCGGGCGACGCTGCCGATGTTCGAGCAGGACCGGTTGCCGCTCGAGCAGGAGCTGCAGATCGTGCGCAGCTATCTGGACATCATGCAGGCGCGGCTGGGACGGCGGCTGACCTGGTCGCTGGATCTGGACGAGTCGGCCGCGGCGGCGATGGCCCATGCGAGCCTGCCGCCCGGCACGCTGCTGACGCTGGCGGAGAACGCGATCACCCATGGCATCGAGCCCAGCCTGAGGGGTGGGCACATCGCGGTGAGAGCGAAGGCGCTCCAGGGGCGGCTGCGGCTGGAGGTGCAGGACGGGGGCCAGGGTCTGGCGCCGGGCGCCTGCGATGGGTTGGGGCTGGCCAACACGCGGGAGCGGCTGCAGGCGCAGTTCGGCGGCCGCGCGGCGCTCGGCCTGGAGCCGGCGCCGGCCGATGCGCCGGGGTGCCTCGCCTGGGTCGAGGTGCCGGCCGCCTGATTCGACCGGCGGGGCGCGGACGCGAGCAAGACGACGACAGCATCGACGAGGGGAGACAGGCATGACGACGAAGATCCGCACGCTGATCGCGGACGACGAGGAAGGTCCGCGCGAGCAACTGCGCGCCGCGCTGGAACGGCTGGCGCCGGAGCTGGAGATCGTGGCGGCCAGCGTCAACGGCTGCGACGCATGGGACGACTGTCTCGCGCATGAGCCGCAGCTGTGCTTCCTGGACATCCGCATGCCGGGCCTCTCGGGCCTGGAGGTGGGACAGCGGCTGTCGCAGCTCGCGGAGCCGCCGCAGGTCGTGTTCGTGACCGCGTATGGCGATCACGCGCTGTCGGCCTTCGACGCCGGCGCGGTCGACTACGTGCTCAAGCCGGTCGAGGACGCGCGGCTGCAGCAGTGCCTGCAGCGGCTGCGACAGCGGCAGGCCGCGCTCGGCGCCGAGCCGGACGCGCCGGCGATGCCCGCGATGCCGCCCGAGACGCTCGACCTGTTGCGCCAGCTGCTGCCCGCGCAGCGGCCCTCGATGCGGCCGATCCAGGCCAGCCAGGGCCGCGAGATCCAGTTGATCGCGCCCGATGACATCCTGTTCTTCCAGAGCGACAGCCGCTACACGCGCGTCGTCCATCGCGACGGCGAGGCGTGGATCCGCACCGCGCTCAAGGAGCTGCTGAGCGACCTGGATCCGAGCATCTTCTGGCAGGTGCACCGCTCGGTGCTGGTCAACAGCCGCTTCATCGCCAGCGCCACGCGCGTGGACGAGAACACGATGCAGCTGTCGCTGAAGGGCAGCGAGGAGAAGCTGCCGGTGTCGCGGCAGTTCCAGGGGCTGTTCAAGGGCCAATGAGACGGGCCGCCGCATTCATTGCGCTGTCTGCGTTCAACGCGGTCGGCGCGGCGGTGGCGTTGCTGGCCGCGAGCGGCTGTTGAAGGAAGCAGCGAGGTCTTGCGCTGAGCTTCCGACACTCAATCCAACCTCAAGCGCTGCTGCTGCCCAACTCCCGCGCCGCCATCCGCCGGGGATGCCACGAGGCCCCGCGCTTCGACGGCCGCAGGCCCTCACCCCTCCCTCTCCCGCAAGCGGGCGAGGGGTTAAGACAGGGCCGCCCGCACTTGCCTTGCGCAAGAACTCCCTCGCCCCCCGCGAGGGGGGAGAGGGCAGGGGAGAGGGGGGTGCTTCGAAGGGCAGCAGCGCTGTGGCACGAGCCCCCTCTCCCCTCCCTCTCCCCGCTGGGGCGAGGGGGTTTACTACGACGTCCGGCTCTTACCCCCGCCCGCTTGCGGAAGGGGTGAGGGCCAGAGCGCACCTCAGCGCAGCACGCTCGAAGCGCAAGCGCGTCAGCGGGCCGCCGTCTGCGCCGGCGCCTCGGTGTCGATGCCACCCGCCAGCGCCTTGTACACGCCGACCAGCGAAGTCGCCGCCGCGGTCTGCGACTGCGCCAGCTGATTGCGCGCGTTGAGCAGCTCGCGCTCGGCGTCCAGCACCGCGAGGAAATCGCTGATGCCGACCTTGAAGCGCTCACGCGCGATCTGCGCGGCGCGCTCCGCCGAGACCGCCGCGTCGAACAGCGCCTGCGCCTGCTGCTGGCTGCGGTTGTAGGTCACCAGCGCGCCTTCGGTCTCCTCCAGCGCCGCGAGCACCGTGCGCTCGTAGCTGGCGAAGGCCGCATCATTGCGCGCGCCCGCCGCCGCGATCTGCGCGCGGATGCGGCCGAAGTCCAGCAGGTTCCACACCAGCTGCGCGCCCAGGTTGTACGCATAGGCCGGACCATCGTTCAGGTCGCCGATCCGCGTCGCGTTCTGGCCGATCGTGCCGCCCAGCGTGATGCGCGGGAACATCGCCGAACGCGCCACGCCAACCCGCGCCGCCGCCGCCGCCGCCTGCGCCTCGGCCGCGCGCACGTCGGGACGGCGGCGCAGCAGGTCCTGCGGCGTGCCGATACGGTCCAGCGCGATCGTCTTCAGGCCGGGCAGCGGCTTGACGTCCGACAGCTCCACGTCCAGCGCCGTCGGCGGCTGGCCCGTCAGCACCGCGAGCCGGTAGCGCGTGCGCGCCAGCGCCATCTCCAGCGCCGGCAGCGTCGCAGCCGTGCTCTGCACCAGCGCGCGGGCGCGCTCGGTGTCGAAGCCGGTGCCCCGGCCCGCCTCCTGGCGGCCAGCCACCAGCTTCAGCGCGCCCTGCTGCGTGTCCAGCGACTGCTGCGCCACGCGCAGTTGCTCCTGCAGTCCGCGCAGCTCGAAGTAGTTGCGCGCCACCTCCGCCGCGACGCTCACCTGCGCCGCGCGCAGCCCGGCTTCGCCCGCCAGCAGATCGGCCGCGGCCGCCCGGCGCTCATCGGACAGGCGCCCGAACAGGTCCGCCTCCCAGCGCACGTCGAAGCCCACCGAGAACGCGTTGTTGGTCTGCGGGTTGCCCTGGTAGTCCGGCGCCCGCACGCGCGCCGCGCCGGCATTCAGGTCCACCGTCGGGAACAGCTGCGCATCGGCGAAGCGCGACAGCGCCCGCGCCTCGCGCAGGTTGGCCGCCGCGATGCGCAGGTCCGTGTTGGCCTGCAGCGCGCGCGCCACCAGCGCGTCCAGCCCGCTGTCGTTGAAACCCTGCCAGAAGCGGCTCACCGGCGCCTGCGCCAGCGTCGCCGCGTCGCCTTGCGGCGCATTGGCGAAACCGGGCGCCAGCGGCACCTCGGACTGCCGCGGCGCCGGCGCCGTCGAGCAGCCGGTCAGCGCCACCGTGGCGGCCGCCGCGGCGGCCATCAGAGAGACTCGGAAGAACATCATGCGTGCCCCTTCGGCGAGGTGCCCTTGGGCGGATCGGCGTCGTCGACGCCCGGATGGAACGGATGCGCCGCCGCATCGATCTGGTGCCGCAGCTCGGCCGCGTGGGCGCGCTTCTTCTCCGTGCCCTTGCGCAGCAGCGAGTAGAAGACCGGCGTCAGGAAGATGCCGAACAGCGTCACGCCCACCATGCCCGAGAACACCGCAATGCCCATCGCGCGGCGCATCTCGCTGCCCGCGCCCGAGCCCAGGATCAGCGGGATCACGCCCGCGCAGAACGCGATCGAGGTCATCAGGATCGGACGCAGACGCATGCGGCAGGCATGGATCACCGCGTCGACCATGGACTCGCCGCGCTCCTCGAGCTCCTTGGCGAACTCCACGATCAGGATCGCGTTCTTGCACGCCAGGCCCACCAGCACCACCAGCGCCACCTGCGTGAAGATGTTGAGGTCCCCCGACTGCATGAACGGCGGCAGGTGCGACAGCCAGACCCCGAACAGCGCCGACAGGATGCACATCGGCACGATCAGGATGATCGCCAGCGGCAGCGTCCAGCTTTCATACTGCGCGGCCAGCACCAGCACCACCAGCAGCACCGAGATCGCCAGCACCGCCGCCATCGTCGGGATCGAGAAGCCGCCCGCCTTGATGTCACGCGTCAGCCGGTCCTGGTAGGTCAGCTCGGTCCACTCGTAGGTCATGCCGCGCGGCAGGTTCTTCAGCCGCTGCTCCATTTCAGCCTCGGCCTGCCCGGTCGAGAAGCCCGGCTTGGCGGCGCCGTTGATGTCCGCGCTCGGAAAGCCGTTGTAGCGCGTCACGCGCGTCGGCCCGAAGGTCGGATCGACGTTCATCAGCGCGCCCAGCGGCACCATTTCGTTGCGCTCGTTGCGGGTCTTCAGGTCGGTGATGCTGCCGGCGTTGGCGCGGAACGGCGCATCCGCCTGCACGATCACCTGGTAGGTCTTGCCGAAGCGGCTGAAGTCGTTGACGTACAGCGAGCCCAGGTTGATCTGCAGCGTGTCGTAGATGTCCTGCAGCCTCACGCCCATCTGCTTGGCCTTGGTCCGGTCGACGTTGGCGAACAGCTGCGGGACGTTGATGTCGTAGGTCGAGAAGGGCGTGCCGATGCCGCTCTTCTGATCGCCGTAGATCGGTCCCAGCGTGCCCCAGACGGCGCCGTAGAGCGCCTGCTCGCCCAGGCCGCTGCGGTCCTGCACCTGCACCTTGAAGCCGCCCGCGTTGCCCAGGCCGTCCACCGCCGGTGGCGGCACGACGAACATGCGCGCGCCCTGGATCTGCTGGATCGCGCCGTTGACCTTGCCCAGGATCGCATCCTTGGACAGGTCGGCCGAGGTGCGCTTCTCGAAGTCGTCCAGGCCGAAGAACACGATGCCTTCGTTGGGCGCGGCCGAGAAGCCCGCGATCGACAGCCCCGGGAAGGCGATCGAATCCCGGATGCCCGGCACCTTCAGCGCGATGTCGCTCATGCGGCGGATCACCTCGTCGGTGCGGTCCAGCGTGGCGCCGGCCGGCAGCTGCGCGATGCCGATCAGGTACTGCTTGTCCGGCGCCGGCACGAAGCCCGACGGGATGCGCGTGAACAGCAGCGCCGTCAGCCCCAGCAGCACGGCGTAGACGATCAGCGCCGCCGACTTGCGGCGCAGGATGCCGGTGACGCCGCGGCTGTAGCCCTCGCTGCGGCGCTGGAAGAAGCAGTTGAACCAGTGGAAGAACCGGCCGAACAGCTTGTCCATCACCTTCATGATGGGGTCCTTGGGCGCGTCGTGCGGACGCAGCAGCAAGGCCGCCATCGCGGGCGACAGGGTCAGCGAGTTGAACGCCGAGATCACCGTCGAGATCGCGATCGTGACCGCGAACTGGCGATAGAACTGGCCCGACAGGCCCGGGACGAAGGTCAGCGGGATGAACACCGCGCACAGCACCAGCGCGATCGCGATGATGGGCCCGGAGACCTCCTGCATCGCCTTCACGGTGGCCGCGTGCGGCGTGAGGCCGTCCTCCAGGTTGCGCTCGACGTTCTCGACCACCACGATCGCGTCGTCGACCACGATGCCGATCGCCAGCACCCGCCCGAACCGAGTCAGCGCGTTGATCGAGTAGCCCCGCAGCAACAGGACCGCGAAGGTGCCCACGATGGACACCGGCACGGCCAGCAGCGGGATGATCGACGCGCGCCAGGTCTGCAGGAAGATGATCACCACCAGCACGACCAGCAGCACCGCCTCGATCAGGGTGTGGATGACCTTCTCGATGGAGGTGGCGACGAAGCGCGTCGGGTCGTAGACGATGTCGTAGCTGACGCCGGCCGGGAAGTTGGCCTTGAGCCGCTCCATCGTCGCGCGCACGTCCTTGGAGATGTTCAGCGCGTTGGATTGCGGGGCCTGGAAGATGCCGATGCCGACCGCTTCCTTGTTGTTGAGCAGGCTGCGCAGCGCATAGGTGCCCGGGCCCATCTCGACGCGGCCGACATCGCGCACCCGCACCAGGCCGCCGGTGGCGGTGTCGGTGCGGATGATGACGTCGGCGAACTCTTCCTCGGTGACCAGGCGCCCCTGCGTGTTGATCTGCAGCTGGAAGTCGGTGCCCTTGGGCGCGGGCGGCGCGCCGACCACACCGGCCGCGACCTGCGTGTTCTGCTCACGGATCGCGTTGGTGACGTCGGTGGCGGTGAGGCCGCGGCCGGCGAGCTTGGCCGGATCCAGCCAGATGCGCATCGCGTAGTCGCCCGAGCCGAACACCTGCACCGAGCCCATCCCCTGCACGCGCAGCAGCTCGTCGCGGACCTGCAGCTGCGCGTAGTTGCGCAGGTACAGCGCGTCGCGCGAGTTGTCCGGGCTGACCATGTGCACCACCATGGTCAGGTTGGGGCTGGACTTCTCGGTCGTCACGCCGATCTGCCGGACGATGTCGGGCAGGCGCGGCAGCGCGCGGTTGATGCGGTTCTGCACCGCCGTCTCCGCGGCTTCCGGATTGGTGCCGATCTTGAAGGTCACCGTCAGCGTCATGCCGCCGTCGGCGGTGGCCTGGCTGTCGAAGTACAGGACGTTTTCCAGCCCGTTGATCTGCTCCTCGAGCGGCGTGGCGACCGTCTCCGAGATCACGCGCGGGTTGGCGCCGGGGAACTGGGCGCGCACGACGACCTGCGGCGGCGCGACCTCGGGATACTCGGAGATGGGCAGCCGGAAGATCGCCAGCAGGCCCACCAGGAAGATGAAGATCGAGAGGACCGACGCGAAGCGCGGCCGCTCGATGAAGAAGCGGGAGATATCCATGAACGACCTCGCGCCCGGTTACTTCGATGCGGCCGGGGCGGCCGGCGCGGCGCCCTGCGGCGGGGCGACCACGCGGCCCTTGTCGTCGAGCTTGGCCTGCTGCGGCGTGACCGGCGCGCCGGGCATCGCATGCTGGAGGCCGTCGATGATGACGAGTTCCCCGGGCTTGATGCCCTGGACGGCGCGCAAGCCGTCGAACTGGGCGCCGACGACCACCGGGCGGGGCGCCACGATGTTGTTGGGGCCGACGACCATGACGACCTTGTTGGCCTGGTCGGTGCCGATGGCGCGCTCGGGGATCAGCGTGGCGGTGTAGCTGCCGGTGCCTTCGAGCTTGACGCGGGCGAACAGGCCAGGTGTGAAGGTGCCGTCCTTGTTGTCGAAGACCGCGCGGCCGCGGATGGTGGCGGTGGCCGGATTCAGGCGGTTGTCGACGAAGTCCATGCGGCCCTCGTGCGGGTAGCCCTGCTCGTTGGCCAGGCCCAGGTGCACCTTGCTGGCCTGCTCGCGCTTGGCGCCGCCGGCGCGCGCGGCGGCGGCATATTTCAGGAAGGTGGCCTCGCTGGCGTCGAAGTAGGCGTAGACCTTGTCGCTGGAGACCACGGTGGTCAGCACCGGCTCGCCGACGTTGACCAGGTTGCCGGGCGTGACGTTGGCGCGCGAGGAGCGGCCGGTGACCGGGGCGCGGACCTGGGTGAACTCCAGGTTGAGCCTGGCCTGGGTGACGGCGGCCTCGGCGGCGCGGATGTTGGCCTCGTTGTTGCGGACGGCGGCCTTGAGCTGGTCGATCTCCTGCTGGCTGACGCCCTGGATCGCGACCAGCTTCTCGGCGCGGCCCAGGTCCGACTTGCTCAGTTCGCCGGCGGTGCGGGCGGCGGCGAGCTGGGCCTCGGCGCGGTTGAGTTCGGCCTGGAAGGGGCGGGGGTCGATGGTGAAGAGCGGCTCGCCCTTCTTGACGACCTGGCCTTCGCGGAAGTGGACCTTGTCGAGCGTGCCGGCGACGCGGGCGCGGATCTCGACGGTGTCGGGCGCTTCCAGGCGCGCGGTGAACTCATCGAAGTCCTGCACCTCGCGCGTGACCGCGGCGGCGACCGTCACGGGCGGTGGACCGCCGTGCTGTTGTTGTTGATCCTGTGGTTGTCCGCAAGCGGTCAGCAGCAGCGCCACGATGGCGCCGGCGACGGCCGTGCGAGCGAGATTCGATCCAGCCATGCATCACTCCCAAAACCCCCACGGCATCTTTTGCACCGTGAGGTGCGGCGGAATGTACGCGGTACACGAATGTCCGCACAGTGCTGTGGGCAATACCTGTCACTTTGACCGAGGGCTTCATTGACGACCCGGTCGCGAGTGTGGGCAAGTCTCGGGGGAGCTGCTGACGCCGCGCGTCAGCAGGACGGCGCGGCCGCGCGGGATGTCGCGGCGATGTAACCACCGCGGATCAAGCTAGGGATGGCGGGAGCGGATGTTCGAGGCGGGTGCGGCGCAACCCTCGCCCGCCTCACGACAAGCGCTTGCGCAGCCGCTTCGCTTCTCCGATGGCGGACTGGAGCCGACGTTCGGTCAGGTCGTTCGTGAGATCCAGACGGCCCCGGCGAGGATGCTCGGGCGTCCGGCCGGGTGCAGGCGCGAACCATTCGGTATCGAAAGGAAGGACGCGCTGGTTCACCAGATCGAATTTCGTCAGCTTCGCGAGGCCGGACTTTCCGCCGGGCTCGACGACGAATTCCCCGGGGAACAGCATGCCGGTGCGGCGGCTGGTCGCATAAGCCACGACGACGACACTCCCGCGCGGGTCTTCGGCGGCCTCTTCAACCTGTAGCACCAGCGCCGGTCGCTCCTTCGGTCCCGGCACGCCGACATGCTCGGGGAATCGGCACTGGACGATGTCGCCCGACTTGGGACGCGGCGTCCAGTACATGCGGCCTCACAGCAGCGAATCGAGCACCTTGCCGCGACGGCGAGGCTCCGCCTTGGCGATGGCTTCGTGATGTTTCTTGGTCAGAGGCATGAACTTCTCCATCTCCTGTTCGTTGAACACTTCGTCCCGGAGCCGGGCGAGGGCGAAGAGGACGGTCTGGGTCTCGTTGAAGCCGAGCTTCTTCGACATCGCCTTCAGGGCGTCTCTCGACACCGTCGTCAGCGTGTCCTCCTTGAAGTTCAGCTTCAGGGCTTGTTGGCTCGATGCGGTCGCCATGGCAGCTCCAGAGAATAGGGAGATGTGATGCATAAACAATAACCATTTCTTATGCATCACTCAAGGCGGCGTTCCCGCCACGCGGCCAACAAAAAACCCGGGCAACGCCCGGGTTCTGGAGGTTTCCGCGGAGGTCCGCGGGAGCGATCAGGCGCTCAATGCACGCCGTGCATCAGCTTCTTCATCCACGGGCTCAGCAGCATCAGCAGCACGCCGGCGGCGGCCGGGATGATGGTGAAGATCAGGAAGAACGTCGACATCGAATACGTGGACGAGATGGCGTCGATGTAGGAGCCCGTCGCGCCCGCGATCTTGTTGGCGATCGCCGCGTTCACGAACCAGACCCCGAACATCAGCCCCAGCAACCGCGCCGGCGCCAGCTTCGAGATGTAGGACAGTCCCACCGGCGACAGGCACAGCTCGCCCATCGTGTGCAGCAGATAGGCCAGCGTCAGGAAGATCATGCTCACCTGCGCCGTCTTCGCGCCCGCCGGAATGCCCGACGCGCCATACGACAGCGCCGCGAAGCCCAGACCCAGCAGCACCAGGCCCACGCCGAACTTCACCGGACCGCTCGGGTTCCAGTGGCGCTCCCACAGCTTGCTGAACATCGGCGCCAGGATCACCAGGAAGAAGGAGTTCAGCACCCCGAACCAGGTGGCCGGAATCTCCGATTGCTCCATCTGGAACTCGCGGCCCAGCATCCACAGCGACAGGCCCCAGATCAGCGCCAGCGCGCCCGCCAGCAGCAGGTTCGAGAGCTTGTACAGGCCCTCCGTGCTGCGCGCCAGCTTGATCAGCAGCCAGCTCAGGATCGCCACCGGGATCAGCGTCATCAGCGAGTTCACGATCTTGAAGATCAGCCCGCTGGTGCCCACCAGCGCGCGGTCGGTGTAGTCCGCCGCGAAGATCGTCATCGACCCGCCAGCCTGCTCGAACGCGAACCAGAAGAAGATCGTGAAGAACGAGAACACGCCGATCGCGATCAGCCGGTCGCGCACGATGTGCGACGGCGTGTCGTCCAGCGGCTGGCTCGCATCCACCAGCGGCGCGTTCTTGTTCGGGGCGCCGCCGATCTCGCCGAAGATGCCCTGGCCGAACCAGAACTGCAGCGCGCCCAGGATCATGAACACCGCCGCCAGGCCGAAGCCGTAGTGCCAGCCGATCTTCTCGCCGATGTAGCCGCACAGCGAGATGCCGAAGAACGCACCCGCATTCACGCCCATGTAGAACAGCGTGTAGCCGCCGTCGCGCTGGCCTTCGTTGTCCTTGTTGTAGAGCTGGCCCACGATCGCCGAGATGTTCGGCTTGAACAGCCCCGTGCCCAGGATCACCAGGCCCAGGCCCAGGAAGAAGCTCACGCGGGTGTCGAAGAACAGCGAGATGTGCCCCGCCGCGATGATGAAGCCGCCCAGCACCACCGCGCGGCGCGTGCCCAGCAGCCGGTCCGCGATGTAGCCGCCGATGATCGGCGTCAGGTAGACCAGCATCGTGTACCAGCCATAGAGGCTGGTGGCCTCCTCGCGCGTCCAGCCCCAGCCGCCCTTGGTCGTGGCCGAGATCAGGTACAGCACGAGCAGCGCCCGCATGCCGTAATAGGAGAACCGTTCCCACATTTCGGTGAAGAACAGGACGAACAGGCTGTTGGGCTGGCCGAGGATGGTCTGCCGCGCTCCGGGAGTTTGAATTGTGTTCAAACGACGCTCCGTGATGGATCGGGTGACCCGGCGCTCCGGGCCACGGGAAGTCGCGCGTTCCGAGTGGTCAGAACGCGCTTGCCGCTGGTCCAGGCCCCGGATCGGTCGATCCCGTGGGCCCGCCAGCGGCAGGCGCGCCATTGTCAGCGAAAGGTCAGCTTCGGCCGCCTCGCGGGCATTAGGGCTCACCCTAGGGTGACGGCCTCATGACAAGCCCCGCGCCCCAATCGCCCCGGCGCTTCACGGCCGGTTCGCAGCCGCTTCACGGGCGCTCCTCGCGCAGCAGCCGCAGACCGTTGAGCACCACCAGCAGGCTCGCGCCCGCGTCGGCCAGCACCGCCAGCCACAGCGAGCCGATGCCCGCCAGCGTCAGCGCCGCGACGATCGCCTTCAGGCCCAGCGCCACGACGATGTTCTGCGTCAGCACGCGCGCCACGCGCTCGGAGAGCCCGATCAGCTCCGGCAGCTTGCGCAGGTCGTCCTGCATCAGCGCGATGTCGGCGGTCTCCAGCGCGGTGGCGCTGCCGGCGGCGCCCATCGCGATGGCGATGTCGGCGCGCGCCAGCGCCGGCGCGTCGTTGACGCCGTCGCCGATCATCGCGACCGGTCCCTGTTCATCGGCCATCCGGGCGATCGCGTCGAGCTTGTCCTGCGGCAGCAGCGGCGCTCGCACGGCGTCCTCCGCCATGCCGAGCCGCCCCGCCATCGCGACGGCGCTGGCGCGCTGGTCGCCGCTGAGCATCGCCAGCCGCAGGCCGCGCGCGCGCAGCGTGGCGAGGACCCCGGCCGCCTCGGGGCGCGGCGTGTCCGACAGCGCCAGCAGCGCCAGCGTGCGGCGGCCGCGCGTCAGCCACACCAGCGTGTGGCCCTGCGCCTGCAGCGCGCGGGCGGCGGCGCGGGCCGCGTCGTCGGCGGCGCCGCGCTGCTCGGCCAGGCGCTCGTTGCCGAGGGCGAAATCCTGTCCATCGAGCTCGGCGGTCAAGCCCAGGCCGGGCAGGTTCCGCAGGTGTTCGACGGGCTCGAGCGCCGTGCCGATCCGCTGCCCATGCGCCGCCACGATGGCCTGTGCCAGCGGGTGCGCGCTCCCGGCATCCAGGCGCGCGGCCAGGTGCAGGGCCTGGTCGGCATCGACGGAGGGATCCAGCGGCTGCACCGCCGCCAGCTGCGGCCGGCCCTCGGTCAGCGTGCCGGTCTTGTCGAAGGCCAGGGTCTTGAGCTGGCGGGCGCGCTCGAGATAGAGGCCGCCCTTGATCAGGATGCCGCGGCGCGCCGCCGCGGCCAGTCCGCTGACCACGGTCACCGGCGTCGAGATGACCAGCGCGCAGGGGCAGGCGATCACCAGCAGCACCAGGCCCTTGTAGATCCAGTCGCTCCACGCGCCCAGGCCCAGCAGCGGCGGCAGCACCGCCAGCGCCACGGCCGCCAGCACCACGGCCGGCGTGTAGACGCGGGCGAAGCGATCGATGAAGGCCTGCGTCGGCGCGCGCTGCGACTGCGCCTGCTGCACCGCCGCCGCCATGCGGTCCAGCAGCGTGTGACCCTTGGCGGCGGTGACCGCCATCTCCAGCAACCCGTCGCCGTTGATGCTGCCGGCGAGCAGCGCGTCGCCGGGCGCCTTGTCGACGGGCATCGCCTCGCCGGTCAGCGCGGCCTCGTTCAGGCTGGAGCGGCCGGTCAGCACGCGGCCGTCGAGCGGCACCCGCTCGCCCGGCGGAACGCGCACGCGCGCGCCGATCGCGACCTGCGCGGCGGGGACGGCGCTCCAGCGGCCATCGGCACCCTGCACCGACGCCGTCTCCGGCGCCAGCTGCGTCAGCGCGCGGATCGCGTCGCGGGCGCGGGCCAGGCTCAGGCTCTCCATCATTTCGGACAGGCCGAACAGCCACACCACCATCGCCGCCTCGGGCCACTGGCCCAGCACGATCGCGCCGATCACCGCCAGGCTCATCAGCAAATGGATGTTGAGCGTCAAGCGCTTGAGCGCGATCCAGCCTTTGCGCAGCGTCGGCAGCCCGCCCAGCAGCATGGTCGCCAGCGCCAGGGCGATCACCAGCGGGCCGGACTCGTCGAAGCCGGAGAAGGCCAGCGTCTCGGCCGCGATCGCGGCGACGCCGGCCACGGCCATGCGCCAGCGCAGGCTGGCCGGGACCGCGGGGGGTGGGGCGGGGGGCGGGGCCTCGGCCGCGACGGGCTCTGCGGTCATCCCCACCGACTGGATCGCGGCGCGCAGCGGCGCGTCATCGGCGAGGCGGTGATGGACGTCGAGCAGACGGTTGATCAGGTCGAACTCCAGCGCCACGACGCCGCGCTGGCTCCCGAGCTGGCGGCGCAGCAGCCCTTCCTCGGTCGGGCAATCCATGCCCGCGATGAAGTAGCGCTGGCGCGTCGTGCCGGCGAGTTCCTCGGCGGACACCTTCGGCGCCGGCGCGGACGGGGCCGCGCTGTGGCCGCCGCAGCAGGCGCCTTCCGCATGGGCGTGGCCATGGGCATGCGCGTGGGGGCCGGCATGGGCATCCGCCTCGCGGTGATCGTGACCGTGATCGTGACCGTGGACGTGGTCGTGGTCGTGGGCGTGTTCCTGATGTGCCATGCGGGTGGATTGGAATGTCTGTAGCCGCTCCAAGGTCAAGCGGCTATGCTGCCCTCATGCGTATCGGCGAATTGAGCAAGTCCACCGGCGTGGACATCGAGACCATCCGCTTCTACGAGAAGAGCGGCCTGCTGCCCCCGCCCGCCCGCAGCGGGAACGGCTATCGCGACTACGCCCACGAGCACCTGGAGCGGCTGGCCTTCATCCGGCATTGCCGGGCGCTGGACATGTCGCTGGCCGATGTGGCGCTGCTGCTGGACAGTGTCGAGAGCCGTGATCCGGCGGCGCTGGCGAAGGTGGACGGGCTGGTGGCGTCGCAGCTCGGCAAGGTCCGCGCCCGGCTCAAGAGCATGCAGGCGCTGGAGGCGCAGCTGGTGGCGCTGCAGAAGCGCTGCGACGCGGACCACGACCACCATGCCTGCGGCATCCTTGAAGAGCTGGTGTCCGCGGCGCATGGCGAGGCCTGCGCCTGTCATCCGGATTCCAGCGGCTGAACCGGCCTCAGCGCGGCATCGTCCGCGCGAACTCCTCAAGGCGGCGGCGCAGTTCGTCCCGCAGCTGCCGCAGCGCTGGCGACAGTTGGGGGCGCCCCGGCACCACCAGGTGCAGCGGCGACGGGTCGCCGCGCCAATGCGGATTCACGTGGACCAACTGGCCGCTCGCCAGCTCCTGAGCCACGTCCGGCCAGGACTTGAACGCGATGCCCAGCCCCGCCAGCGCCCAGCGCTTGACGACCTCGCCATCATCCGCGACGCGGCGTCCCTGCAACCGCAGCGCCACGGACGCTCCGGCGATCTCGACCGGCCAGTGGGCGGGCACCTCGCCGTCCAGCAGGTAGCGCAGCGCCTCGTGGCGCGCCATGTCGTCCGGCGAGGCCGGCATGCCGTGCAGGGCCAGGTAATGCGGCGCGGCGACCAGCACGCGCCGGCAGTCCGCGAGCAAGGGCAGCGCGACCTGCGAGCCGCCCGCCGGCTGGCCGTAGCGGATCGCGGCATCGACGGGACGGCGCAGCAGGTCGGTCAGCGGATCGCCCAACTGCAGCCGCAGTGTCAGCGCCGGATGCCGTTCCTGGAACTGCTCCAGCCAGGGCAGCAGCACATGGCGCCCGAGGTCCGACGGCACCGTCAGGTGCAGCTCGCCGCTGAGCGCCTCGCGGCCGGCGAGCGCCTCGTCGCGGCCTTCGGTGAGCGCGCGCAGCGCGGCGCGCGCGTGCGGCAGGTAGCGCTGGCCCTCGCCCGACAGCCGCAGGCTCCGCGTGCTGCGCACGAACAGCGCGAACCCCAGTTGCTCCTCCAGGCGCTTGAGCGCCGCGCTCGCCGCGGCAGGCGACCAGTCCAGCGCCTTGGCGGCCGCCGTCAGATTGCCGAGATCGGCGATGCGCACCAGCAATTCAAGGTCGGCGATCCGGGTCATCGTTCGATTTTCTTTGAAAAAGCTTCCGCCGCGAGGCGGTTCAACCCCGAGACCTCGGCCTTCAGACTTCGATCCATCAAACAGCCTGGAACACAGCCATGGATCTCATCCCCTCTTCCTTCACGGCCGAAACCGTCAGCGCCGTCATCGGCGGCACCTCCGGCATCGGGCGCGCCGTCGCCCAGGCGCTGCAGGCGCGCCCAGGCCGCGTGATCACGGCCAGTCTGGCCACCGGACTCGATGTGTCCGACCCGGCGGCGGTGGCCGCGTTCTTCGAATCGATCGGGCCGGTGGATCACGTCGTCTTCACCGCCGGCTCGCAGGCGCCCGGCGGTCCGGTCGCGGCGCTCGACCTGGACGCCGCCAAGGCCGCGTTCGACGTCAAGTTCTGGGGCGCGATCGCCGTGGCGCAGGCCGCGGCACGCCAGCTGCGCCCGGGCGGCACGCTGACGCTGACCTCCGGCTTCCTGTCCCGCCGCACCGTCCCGGGCGCCTTCGTGAAGACAGCGATGAACGCGGCCCTGGAGGCCTCCGCCAAGCTGCTGGCGCGCGAACTGGCGCCGCTGCGCGTCAACGTCGTCAGCCCCGGCCTGACCGACACCGAGGCCTATGCCGGCATGGCCCCCGACGCCCGCGGCGCCATGCTCGCCAAGGCCGCCGCGACGCTGCCGGCCGGGCGCGTGGGCCATCCGCGGGAACTGGCCGCCGGCTATCTGTTCCTCATCGACAACCCGTTCATCACCGGCGCCGTCATCGACATCGACGGCGGCTCGCTCATCCAGTGATGTCCGCCAAGCCCTGGCCTTCCCCGGGTTCCCCTTCCTCCGCGAGGTTTCCATGACCGCTCTGTTCTCTCCGATCACCCTCGGCGCGCTGACCCTGCCCCACCGCATCGCGATGGCCCCGATGACCCGCGCCCGCAGCACCCAGCCGGGCAACGTGCCCAACGCGCTGATGGCCGATTACTACGCGCAGCGCGCCAGCGCCGCGGTGATCGTCAGCGAGGCCACGCAGATCTCGCCGCAAGGCCAGGGCTACAGCTTCACCCCCGGCATCCACAGCGAGGCGCAGGTCGCCGGCTGGCAGCTGGTCACGCGCGCCGTGCATCGCGCCGGCGGCCGCATCGTGCTGCAGCTCTGGCATGTGGGCCGCATGTCGCATCCGGTCTTCCATGGCGGCCAGGCGCCGGTCGCGCCGTCCGCCCTGGCGCCCGAGGCGCAGGTCTGGATCGCCGACGAGCAGGGCACCGGCCGCATGGTCGACTGCCCGGTCCCCCGGGCCCTGACGCTGGAGGAGATCCCCGGCGTCGTGGCTGATTTCCGCCGCGCCGCCGCCAATGCAATGCGCGCCGGCTTCGACGGCGTCGAGATCCACGCGGCCAACGGCTACCTGATCGACCAGTTCCTGCGCACCACCTCCAACCAGCGCGGCGACGCCTACGGCGGCTCGCGCGAGAACCGGCTGCGCTTCCTGCTCGACGTGGTGGACGCCATCACCGCCGAGATCGGCCCCGACCGCATCGGCGTACGGCTGGCGCCCTACATCACCGCGCGCAACATGGCCTGTCCGGACATCATCCCGACCATCCTCGAAGGGGCCCGCGCGCTCTCGCTGCGGGGGATCGCCTACCTCCATCTGGCGGAGGCGGACTGGGACGACGCCCCCCGCATCCCCGAGGACTTCCGCCGCGCGCTGCGCGCCGCCTTCCAGGGCCGGATCGTCGTCGCCGGCCGTTACGACAGCGCGCGGGCCGAGGCGCTGCTGGCTTCCGGCCTGGTCGACGTGATCGCGTTCGGCCGCCCGTTCATCGCCAATCCCGACCTGCCGGTCCGGCTGGAGCGCGGGCTGCCGCTCGCGGCCTTCGACAGCGGCACCCTCTTCGGCGGCAACGCCAAGGGCTACAGCGACTACCCAGCCGCGGCCGCCGCCTGAGGCTCCCTTCCCGGCCGTGACGGAGTTGGCGCTTTCCCTCGCCCCTCGGGGTGAGGGAAAGCCGGCACGGTTCAGAACGATCGTCTGGCGGACGATGTAGAGTCCGAGCCGCCCGCGTTACATATTTCAGACTTGTCCTGGCGCGGCCGGCTCTCCCTCCGCTCATCGCGCCTGTCATGCGTGTCTGTTCACTGTCATCGGTCAAGAACCGGATCGTCCTGGGCCAGCCGCTCGCCTTCAGCGTGCGGGACGCCGACCGGACGCTGCTGCTCGCGCGCGGACAGGTGATCGCCGATGGCGCCCAGCTCGACGCGCTGATGCGCCGCGGGGCGCTCGTCGAAGTCCACGAGTTGACCGAAGCGATGCGCCCCGGGCGCCCGAGCTCCGCCACCTCTCTGCGCGACCGCCTGCCCGAGGAATGGGACCGCGGCCTGGCGGACGTGCGCAACGCGCTGTCCGCCGCTCCCGAGCGGCTCGCGGAGGCGCTCGACGGCGCGACGACGCTGCTCATGTCGCTGATCGACTGCTCGCCGGAGATGGCACTCGCACAGGTGGTCCGACAGCCTGAATCAGGCAGCGGGCACTATGGCGTGACCCATTCCTTGCATGCTGCCACCGCGTGCCAGGCCGCGGCGCGTTATCTGGGCTGGGGGCCGGACGATCAGCGCCGGGCCTTCCAGGCGGCGCTGACGATGAACCTGGGGATGCTGGACCTGCAGGCGCGGCTTTCGAGCCAGGTCTCGCCGCTGACCTCGATGCAGCGCGAGGCCATCCACGAGCACCCGATCCGCAGCGTCGAGATGCTCAGCGCCGCCGGCATCGACGACCACGACTGGCTCGAGGCCGTGCTGCAGCACCACGAGACGCCCGATGGCCGCGGCTATCCGCACGGCATCAGCGACATCGGCGAGCTGGCCGAGATGCTGCGCTACGCCGACGTCTACACCGCGCGCCTGAGCAGCCGCGCCAACCGGCCGGCGATGAGCGCCGCGCAGGCCGGCCGCGAGTTGCATCAGATGGCGGCGCAGAGCCCGCTGGCGGCGGCGCTGATCAAGGCCTTCGGCATCTTCCCGCCGGGCAGCGTGGTGCGGCTGGCCAGCGGCGAGGTCGGGCTGGTGGTGAAGAACGGCGACAAGGCGCACCGGCCGATGGTGTCGGCCTTGACCAATGCCAACGGCGAGCCGCGTCAGTCGCCGGTGCTGCGCGACAGCAGCCGCGACGACCACGCCATCGTCGCGCTGCTGCCGCCCCATGCCTCGCCGATCCGCCTCTCGGACGAGCGCATCGCGATGCTGATCGCCGGGGCCTAGCGCGGCCGTCCGGACCGGTCCGCAAACCCTTGCTGATCGTCCACTCCAATCCATCACAGCTGCGGAGCACCACCTCTTTTCGAGTGGGCCACCGGTCCTCCCCTCACGCGCAGACTCCGCCCCTTTCCATCACGGGGATGCAAGTGGGACGTGAGGTTGAACTGAAATCGGGGCGCTGGCGCGCGGTGGTCTCGCCGGACCGCGGCGGCCGGCTGAAGTGGCTGGGCGAGATGACGCCCACGGGCAAGGCCTCGTGGCTGCGGCCGCTGATCAACGAACGGGGCGTGCCGGTGGGCGGCGGTGGCGTGCGGCTGGCGCCGCCGTCCGTGGTGGAGGAGTCGCTGGCGCGTTTCGTCCCCGATCCGGGTTCCTTCGAGGAGCCCTGGCAGGTGACGCTGCAGACCTCGGACCGGATCACGATGATGTTGCACCCGCGCGGTCCGTCGCCGGGCTCGTGGGGCTATCAGGCGAGCCAGAGCCTGCGGCTGGACGAGCATCGCCTCGAGTGGGAGCTGTCGGTGTGCAATCTGAGCCGCATGCCGATGCCGGCGCGGCTGGGGTGGCTGCTGCAGTTTCCGGACGACTTCGCCGAGGCCGCCTGGCTGGACGACACGCTGGACGCGCTGCGCGAGCCGGACCGCGGCCATGAGGAGCGGCGCGATCCCTGGTGCGGGCTGGCGACGATCAGCGGCGCGGGCGGCCGCCTGGTGCTGCTGCGCGGAGCGCCGCCGCTCGACACGCTGCTCCATGAACGCCACGCCAGCCGCGCGGTGGTGCAGCTGCGGCTGATGACCGCCGATTCACCGCGCGCGACGCCGCTGCCGCGCGGCGAGGAGCTGACGCTGCGCTTGAGCATCGACCTGCTCGAGCCCCGCGATCCGCCGCTGCCGGTGGTGCGTCCGGACAAGCCGTCGGGACCGCTGATCCTCTGAGGGCGCGCTCGATGACGGGGGCGTGGACCAGGGCGGCCCGCGGACAGGCGCGCGGGGGGCGGCTCCTATACTGCCGCCCGCCGCGCTGCTGACGCGGCCTGCCGCCCATGCCGACCCTGCCGTCCCTCGCCGCCTTGCGGCCCTATCTGCGCGACGCCCTGCGCGACGATCTCGTCGCCGCCGTGGTGGTCAGCGTGCTCCTGATCCCCCAGAGCCTGGCCTACGCGATGCTCGCGGGCCTGCCGCCGCAGGTCGGCCTCTACGCCAGCCTGCTGCCGCCGCTGCTGTACGCGGCGCTGGGGTCCAGCCCCTTCCTGAACATCGGGCCGGTCGCGGTGCTGGCGCTGATGATCATGCAGACGCTGCAACTCGCGCCGGCCGGCGTCAGTCCGAGCGAAGCGGCGCTGGTGCTGGCGGCGGAGGTGGGGTTGTTCCTCGGCGCCGCGGCGCTGCTGCGCCTGCATGCGCTGGCGGCACTGCTGTCGGTGCCGGTGCTGCATGGCTTCGAATCGGGCGCGACCATCGCGATCGCCGCGAGCCAGCTCCCCGTGCTGATCGGCTCCACGGCGACCGGCGGCACCTTGCCCGAGCTGTGGCGCTCGCTGGTGACGCATGACTTCGACTGGCGCGGCATCGCGGCGCTGTTCGGCGTGGTGGCGCTGCTGGCGCTGGTCGCGGTGCGGCGGCTGCCCAAAGGCCTGGTGTCTCGCATTGCGCCGCTGGCGGTGCTGCTGGGCGGCATCGCCGTCGCGTGGGCCTGGGATCCGCAAGGGCTGCCGCGCGTGGGCGAACTGCCGCCGCTGGCCCTGGTCTTCACGCTGCCGCGGCTCGATCCCGAGTTGTGGATGGCGATGCTGCCAGGCGCCGCGTTGATCGGGCTGCTCGGCTATGTGTCGAGCCTGGCGGTGGCGGAGTCGCTGGCGCGGCGCGTCGGGCAGCGCGTGGATGCGCGACGGGAGCTGATGGGGCTGGCGGCGGCCAACCTGGCCGCGGCGATTTCCGGCGGCATGCCGGCCGCGGCCAGCTTCTCGCGCAGCGTGCTGATGAGCGACGCGGGCAGCCGCACGCGCATGACCGGCGTGTTCGTCGCCGGGATGATGGGCGTGACGCTGCTGACGATGGCGCCGCTGCTGGCCTGGGTGCCCAAGCCGGTGCTCGCGGCCAGCATCATGGTGGCGGTGCTGTCGGGACTGAAGTTCGGTCCCTATGCCGATGCCTGGCGCTATGCGCGCGCCGAGGCGCTGTTGATGGCGGCAGTGACGCTGCTGGTGATCTTCGTCGGCATCACGGCGGCGCTGGGACTGGGCGTCGCGGGGGCGATCGCGCTGCTGCTGCAGCGCAGCGCGCGGCCGCATGTGGCGCTGATCGGGCGCATTCCAGGGACCGAGCATTACCGCAACGTCGAGCGCTATCAGGTGGAACTGGATCCGCTGGTGCTGGGGCTGCGCATCGACGAGAGCCTGCTGTTCCTCAACGGGCGGAGCCTGGCGGACGTGGTGCAGGCCCACCTGGATACCCATCCGACGACGCGCCGCGTGCTGCTGCTCATGTCACCGGTGAACAGCATCGACTTCAGTGGGCTGAGCGCGTTGAAGGAACTCCACGAGACGCTAGAGCGGCAGGGACGGCGACTGGACCTCAGCGAGGTCAAGGGGCCGGTGCTGGATCGGCTCAAGGCCAGCGGCTGGGAGTCGTGGTTCCACGGGCGGGTGTATCTCTCCCACCACCTGGGGATGCAGGACCACGCCTGAGCGTCGATTGTTCCGATCTTTTCAACGGTCTGTTGCGGTGGAATGGATTTAAGGGTCAACCCTTATGCGCCATAGTTCATCCCATCGACACACCGATACCGCTTCCGGGAATCTCCCCCAGAAATACGGATCGACGGGTCGAATATTCAACCCGCGCCCCTTCGCTGATCGCCCTGGGACCGAAACCGAAAGGAATGATCATGAGCAAGAACATCGTCGCTTCCGTCCTGTTTGCTTCCGCCGCCCTGCTGGCCGGCAACGCGATGGCCAATGACAACCCGCATGAGCAACCGGTCAATACCCCGAGCGCCGTGAGCCGTGCCGAAGTGCTGGCCGATCTGCAGATCTATCGCGAATCGGGCCTGGCCGCCGTCGAGCAATCGGAGACCTACGGCTACGACAGCGCCCGCCGCGACGCCGCCAAGGCCCGCTATGCCGAGCTGCGCAGCTCGCCCTACTACGCGACCCTGGTCAAGCGCTTCGGCGGCAGCGCCCCCGCCACCGCCGTGGCGGGCCGCTGATCCGGCATCACCGGTTTTCACCGCTTCCCTCCTGAAACCCTGAAAGAACTCGAACAACAGCGCCAGATGTCCTGAGAGAGCATTTGCAAGGTCAGGGGCTCCGGCCCCGGTCGGTGGCGGTTCTCCGCACTCCCCCCTCCTCCTGTCCGTCACCGGCCGCCTATATCCCCTCGGATGAGTTCACGCTCGCCGAGGGGTTTTCTTTTTTCGGCAGGCATATCAACAGGCGGGCCCCTCCCGATATTCGTAGCGGGTCCGCTTCATATTCATCCGATATTCGCCCGGCGTGCCCCTTGGCAGTGCAAAAGCGCTGAATCCTGGCCGCGGCGCGCACGGCCGTGCGGAATCCATGAGAATCGCCCGTCGGCCCGCAGCAGTGACCCGCGGTGAGCTTCCCCCCTTTCGGGCCGCCGGATCGAGGACATCGGATGGACCGGATCGTGCAAATGCGGGCCTTCGCCCGGGTGGTGGAAACCGGCAGCTTCACCAAGGCGGCCGACTCGATGGACCTGCCCAAGGCCAGCCTGACACGGCTGGTGCAGGCGCTGGAGGCCCGCCTGCGCGTGCAGCTGCTGACGCGCACCACCCGCAAGGTGACCGTCACGCAGGACGGCGCGGCCTATTACGAGCGCACCGTGGCCCTGCTCAACGAGCTCGAGGCCATCGACCAGGGGATGCTCCACGACCAGAGCAAGCCGCGCGGCCGCCTGCGCGTCGACGTCACGACGCTGACCGGCTCGCGGGTGCTGATCCCGGCGCTGGGCGACTTCCACGCGCGCTATCCCGACATCCAGATCGCGCTCGGCGTCAGCGACCGCGCCATCGACCTGCTGGTCGACAACGTCGACTTCGTGCTGCGCGTCGGCCCGGTGCAGGACGCCGGCCTGGTCGCCCGGCGCGTCGGCCAGATCCAGTTCTGCACCTGCGCCTCGCCCGCCTACCTGGCGGCGCATGGCACGCCGCAGGCGCCCGGCGACCTCGATCGCGAGCCGCATCAGGCGGTGGGCTACTTCTCTTCGCGCACGGGCCGCGTGTTCCCGTTCGTGTTCCATCGCGGCGGCGAGCGCCTGGAGATCGAAGGGCGCCGGCGGCTCGACGTCAACGACAGCAATGCCTATGTCGCCGCGGGCCTGGCGGGGCTGGGGGTCGTGCAATTGGCGAAGTACGCGGTGAAGGAGCAGCTCGACCGCGGTGAACTGGTGCCGCTGTTTCCCGAGTGGCACCACAACGCCGTGCCGGTCTACCTGGTCTATTCGCCCAACCGCTTCGTGTCGGCGCGCATGCGCGTGTTCATCGAGTGGGTCGTGGAGACGCTGGCCAAGAAGGGGCTCGGGCCGGACTGAGCGCGAGCCGGCACAGCGGCCGCGTCAGACCGGGCCCGGCGACGCCCCGCCGCCCGTACGGCCCACCAGCCAGACCACGGCCAGCACGAGCACCAGCACCCAGGCGACGACGATCGCCGCCCCCACCTTGAGGTTGCGCGGCAAGCGGCCGCGCTGCTCGGCGGCTCGCAGCCGCGCGCGCGCCAGCACCGGCGGCGGCATCAGCTTCAGCACCAGCCAGAAGCCCAGCGGCACCAGGATGATGTCGTCCAGCAGGCCCAGCACGGGGATGAAGTCCGGGATCAGGTCGATGGGGCTGAGCGCGTAGGCCGCGACCGCGATGGCGACGCAGCGCGCCAGCCAGGGCGCCTCGGGGTCGCGCGCCGCGAAGTAGACGGTCAGCAGCTCGCCCTTGAGCAGGGCGGCCCAGCGCTTGAGGGATCCGCGTTTCATCCGCGCATCATGCGCCAGGCGCCATGACGCGGCTCAATCGGCCCAGACGACTTTCCGGCGCTGCGCGATCCAGTTTTCCAGCTTCGGACCGTAGACCTCATCGACGCGGTTGCGCCGGACCTTGAAGGTCGGCGTGATCAGGCCGTTGTCGACGGTCCAGGGCGAGGCGGTGACGATCAGGCACTCGAGCTGTTCGTGCGGATCGAGGCGCCCATTGACCTTGGCCAGGTGCGCGGCGAGTTCCTGTTCCAGGCCGGCGCGGTCGCGCCTGGCGGCCTCGGGCGACAGCATCGCGATGCCCACCGGCTGCGCCAGGTTGGCGCCGGTCACCACGCAGGCCTCGATGGCGAGATGCGCGCCGAGCCGGTCCTCGATCGGCGCCGGCGACACGTACTTGCCCTTGCTGGTCTTGAACAGGTCCTTCACCCGGCCGGTGATGCGCACACAGCCCGCCAGCGCGCCCTTGTCGGAGATCTCCGCCTTGTCGCCGGTCTTGAGCCAGCCATCGGCGGTGAGGGTCTCGGCGGTCAGCTCCGGCTGCTTGTAGTAGCCCAGCATCAGCGCCTGGCTCTTCATCTGCAGCTCGCCGGTGATCGGGTCCAGGCGCACCTGCACGCCGTCGTAGGCGGGACCGACGCTGCCGGTCTGGTCGTGGCCCGGCACGGTGATGTGCGACAGCGCCAGGTTCTCGGTCATGCCGTAGCCCTCGTTGATCGGCAGGCCCAGCGTGCGGTACCACTTCAGCAGCGCCACCGGCATCGGCGCGGCGCCGCCGGCGGCGAACTTGCACTCGTTCAGGCCCAGCGCCTTGAGGATCTTCCTGCGCACCAGCTTGCCGATGACCGGCAGCCCCAGCAGCAGGTCCAGGCGCGGCTGCGGGAGCTTGGCCTGCACGCCCTGCTGGAACTTGGTCCACAGCCGCGGCACCGAGAAGAACACCGTCGGCCGCGCACGCTGCAGGTCGGCGGCGAAGGTGTCCAGGCTTTCGGCGAAGTAGACCGTCATGCCGGTGTGCAGCCAGCCGTGCTCGACCAGCGCGCGCTCGACCACGTGCGCCAGCGGCAGGTAGGACAGCATGCGGTCCTCCTCGGTGAGCGGGATGCGCTTCAGGCCCGAGCCGATCGCCCAGGCGAAATTGCCGAACGAGTGCATCACCCCCTTGGGGGCACCCGTCGTGCCGGAGGTGTAGATGATGGTGGCGAGCTCGTCGGCGGCGCGGGTGGGGCGGCCCTTGAGCGGTTCGGTCTCGGCGCAGATCGCGTCCCAGTGGTCGTAGGCGTCCTGCGCGTCCTCGGGCGAGACCGGATAGGAGATGCACGGCAGCCCCAGCGGCACGCCGGGCCGCATGCCTTCCCAGCCGTCGAGCTTGCCGACGAAGAGCAGCCTGGACTCGCTGTGGCTGAGGATCTGATGGATGGTCTCGGGGGCGGGCGTCGGATACAACGGCACGCTGACGTAGCCGGCCATCCAGATCGCGAGGTCGCTCATCAGCCACCAGGCGCAGTTCTTCGACAGGATGGCGACGCGGGCGCCCGGTTCCCAGCCCTGCTCCAGGCCCAGCGTCTTCAGATGGGCGGCCATGCGCCGCGCCTGATCGGCGACCTGCTTCCAGGTGAAGTCCTTGACGGCGCCGCCGCCCATCGGCTGGCGCAGCGTGACCCGGTTCGGCGCATCGAGCTCCCAGGCATACAGGCGCTGCAACGCCAGGGAATCGGCCGGCAAACGGGTCATGGACATCGAAGGTCTCCTTGTTGTGATGCTGAAACGGGACGGAATCAGCGTTGGAGACTACGCCCGCTCCCCGTCAGGAACGAGCGGGTTTCTTCGATGATCGTGATCGACTTGGCACCCTAAACCAGGGTTTCCTTTCGACACGGTGGCCGCAAGGGCTCAGCCCTTGGCCGCCGCCGCGTCGAGCTCCGCCGCGACCAGCGCCTCGAGCGCCGGCAGCAGGACCTCGTCGGGCACGGCTCTGGACACCGGCGCGCCAGCCAGCGCCGCGGCGCCTTCGCGCTTGAGCTTCGCGACCCATTGACCGGCTTCCTTGCCCTGCGGCAGGCCGGCGCTCTGCAGCAGCAGCGTGCCGTCCGCCGCGAGGAGCTTGAAGTAGAAGAGGCCGTCGGACTCGCGGTACTGCTTGAACGCGGGCACCGTCGACCTGGCCTTGACCGCCTGCGCGGCCGGCGCGGCCAGCGGCTGGAAGCGGCGCAGGCCGACGGCCTCGCGGGCGCGGGCCAGCAGCGGCGCGGCGATGGCGCGCGCCTTGGCGGCGCCTTCCATCAGGATGGTCTCGATCTTCTCGGGGTTGGCCATCAGCGCGTCATAGCGCTCGCGCATCGGGCCGATCTCGGCGTCGATCAGCGCGAACAACTGGTCCTTGGCCTCGCCCCACGACAGGCCGCCGTGCAGCGCGGCGCGGAAGGCCTGGCGCTGCGCCGGCGTGGCGAACGCGTCGTAGATCTGGACCAGGTGCGAGCCCTCGGTCTCCTTGGGCTCGCCGGGCAGCCGCGAGTCGGTCACGATCTTGGAGATCGCCTCGCGCAGCGCCTTCGCGCCGCCTTCGAACAGCGGGATCACGTTGTCGTAGCTCTTGGACATCTTGCGGCCGTCCAGGCCGGGCAGCAGCTCCATCTCTTCGTCGATGCTGGCCTCGGGCAGCACGAACAGCTCGGTCTTGAAGGTGTGGTTGAAGCGCTGCGCGACGTCGCGCGCCATCTCGATGTGCTGCGCCTGGTCCTTGCCGACCGGCACGCGATGGGCGTTGAACATCAGGATGTCCGCGGCCATCAGGATCGGATAGCTGTACAGGCCCATCGTGATGCCGGCGTCCGGGTCCTCGCCCGCGGCGACGTTGGCGTCCACCGAGGCCTTGTACGCATGGGCGCGGTTCATCTGGCCCTTGGAGGTGACGCAGGTCAGCAGCCAGGTGAGTTCAGGGATCTCGGGGATGTCGCTCTGGCGGTAGAAGACGACCCGGCTCGTGTCCAGGCCGGCGGCCAGCCAGGTCGCGGCGATCTGCAGGCGCGAAGCCTCGATGCGGGCCGGCTCGTCGCACTTGATCAGCGCGTGGTAGTCGGCCATGAAGAAGAAGCTCTCGGCGCCGGGCTCGCGGCTGGCCGCGATGGCGCGGCGCACCGCGCCGACATAGTTGCCGAGGTGCAGGGTGCCGGTGGTCGTGATGCCGGTCAGGACACGCAGGGTCATGGGAGCTCGTCGCCGTCGTTTCGCAAAACGGCGATTGTCCCGCAAAGGCGCCGACGTGCCGGCGTGCCCCCCGATGGCGGGGCGTGAGGTCAGGCGCGGGGGAAGCGCGGGGGAGGCGCGTCAGCCCAGCGTCGCCATGGGCTCGCCCAGGCGCACCGCGCCGCCGGGCTGCCAATGCGCGTTGAACCGCATCGGCAGGTCCTTCGGGAACAGCATCACGACGGTCGAGCCCAGCAGGAAGCGGCCCATCTCGGCGCCGCGCTCGTAGCTGAAATGCTCGTTCTCGTAATGCCAGGTGCGCGGGCGGCCCGGACGCGGCGGATTGACGACGCCATGCCAGACGGTGGCCATCGAGCCGACGATGGTCGCGCCGACCAGCACCAGCGCCCAGGGGCCATGCTCGCCCTCGAACAGGCAGACGACGCGCTCGTTGCGCGCGAACAGGCCCGGCACGCCACGCGCCGTGACCGGGTTCACCGAGAACAGGTCGCCCGGCACGTGGACCATGCGCACGAGGCGGCCGCCACAGGGCATGTGGATGCGGTGGTAGTCGCGCGGGCTGAGGTAGATCGTCGCGAAGTGGCCGTCGCGGAACTGCGCGGCCAGGTGCTGGTCACCGCCCAGCAGCGCGGCGGTCGAGTACTGGTGGCCCTTGGCCTGGAAGAGCTGGTCCGCGCGGATCGGGCCGAACTGGCTGATGGCGCCGTCGACCGGGCAGATCAGCGGCGCGTCGGCCAGCGGGCGCGCGCCGGGCTTGAGCGCGCGGGTGAAGAACTCGTTGAAGGTCGCGTAGGCGGCGGGATCGGACTCGGCGGCCTCGGCCATGTTCACGCCGTAGCGGTCGATGAAGCGCTTGATCGTCCAGGTCGTGAATCCGCCGAGTTCCGCCCCCGCCAGCCGGCCGGCCAGCCGCGTCAGCGCCAGCTTGGGCATCAGGTATTGGGGCAGGACGGCAAGTCGATCGGACACGGCGGTGGGCCAGGACGGCGCAAAAAAGGGTGGCGGATTCTAGGCGGGCAAGTACGGGTCCCGTACCCGGGTTGCCCCCGGCGGGGGGAGGGCCGCCGGTACCATCGCGGCTGGCTTTCCTCCGCCTGCGCGGCATCCCCTCTTCAGTGGTCCCCTCATGTCGTCCTCCGAGCATCAGCACAGCTCGTTCTACAAGTTCGTCCGGCTGGACGAGACCTCGGCGCTGGCGCAGCGCTTGCGGGACCTCAACGCGGCGCTGGGAAACCGGGTCGGCGGCAACCTGCTGCTGGCGCCGGAAGGCATCACCGGCGCGCTGGGCGGGCCGGTCGAGGCGCTCGACGCCTACGAGGCGGCGCTGCGCGCGGAGCCGCCCTTCGCCGATCTTCATTTCAAGCGCAGCTTCTGCGTCACGCGGCCGTTCACGCTGCTCAAGGTCCATGAGAAGCCGGAGCTGGTGGCCTTCGGCCTGGACGGCGTGACGGGCCTGGCCGACGCGCGCGACACGCATGTCTCGCCGCGTGAATGGCGGGCCTTGATCCAGCGCGACGACGTCGTGGTGCTGGACAACCGCAACCATTTCGAGTTCGAACTGGGCCACTTCGAGGGCGCGGTCGACCCGGGCGTGCGGCACTTCCGCGACTTCCCCGCCTACGTCGAGGCCCACGCCGAGGCCTGGCGCCGCGAGGGCAAGACCGTGGCGATGTACTGCACCGGCGGCATCCGCTGCGAAAAGATGTCCGGCTGGATGACCGAGCGTGGCCTGACGGTGCGGCAGCTCGACGGCGGCATCCTCAACTACTTCGAGCAGATGCCCGATGCCGACGCCGATTGGCGCGGCGAGTGCTTCGTCTTCGACAAGCGGATCGCGATCGACACGCGGCGGCGCGAGACGGCGACCACGGCCGAGCAGGTCTACGGGGACGACCCGGCCGAGGCTTGGCGGCTCGCGCGGGCGAAGCGGCTGGACCCGGCGGGCTGAGCCGCCGGCGGCCCGATCAGCCGGCCCGATCAGCACGACCAATCACCCGGATCGATCAGCCCGTGAGGTCTTCGGTCAGGCGCAGCCGGCGCGGGTTGCGCGTGTCGATGACCGCGGTGTGCGCGGCCTTGTCGTGCAGGCCCTGGCGGTTGGCGTCCCACAGGATCTGCAGGAAGCCCATGCCGCCGGTCGTCGCGCCGGCCGCGTAGCCGCCATAGCGGCGCACGCACAGCATCGGCTTGAGCGGCTTGCCGGTGAGCTCGACGATGCGCAGTCCCATCAGCCGCTTGCCCGGCGTCTGGCCGGGCCAGATCAGCGGGAAGGCCACGAAGTAGGCGAAGGCCCAGGCGAGGTTCAGGCCCACCAGCTCCCACCAATGGCGGAGCTTCTCGATCGGCGTGCGCTTGGCTTCCTCCTTGAGCTTGCGCACCTCGCTCTTGAGCGCCTTGATCTGCATGGCTTGCGCCTTGCGTTCGACGTCGCGATCGTGCTGGAGCTGTTCGAGCTTCTGCAGGTCGAAGCCGCCCGCGCTCGCGGAGGAAGCCGCGGAGGCGACGGCGGTCTTCACCAGGTCCTTGGCGTCCTCGGTCATGTCGGCATCGTCGTCGTCCTGCGTATCGCGCGTATCACGCGTATCGCGCGTGTCGCGGTCAGCCTTGTGAGGGGACGCAGCGGCCACGGCCTCGCGGCGCGCCTTCTTCGTCGGGGCGTCGACGCTCTCCATCGTGCTGGAGTACAGACCGAACGCCACCAGACACAGCGCGGGCGCCCAGCCGAGCCAGCCGGGCTCCTTGCTGACCTCGCCGCGCGAGGCGCGCAGCATCTTGTAGCGGCGCCAGGCAACCCAGCAACAGCCGGCGAGCAGCGGCGTGTTGCCGAAGTTGGAAAGCAGCGTCACCAGCGTCACGTCGACGGCCATGGCCTTGGCGCGCTGCCAGGGCGAGGCCAGCGGCAGGCCCAGCAGCGACGGGGCGACGTTGAGGTCCTCGGGCGTGATCCAGTCGCGCGGATCTTCGGCGGCCTCGCCGGTGGAGGAGCGCGAGGCCGGGGCGTGCTTCGCCAGGAGCTCGCGCACCTTGGTGAACGGCGCGGGTTCCGACGGCACGACCGATGGCGGCGGAGGGGGTGGGGGCGTGGACGGATCGACGGGCGTGGTCATGGGCCGCGATTGTGGCCAGGGCGGCACCGGCTGAGCGCCCATGACTTCCCTACCACTCGGGGGGGTCCATTCCTCCAGACGCTGCCCGCCGCCCCGGGCCCCGGAAGATTCCTTCCGTCCCCGGAGCACTCCCGCGCTGGCCGGGGCCGGCGCGGCGTTGCAAGATGCGCCCCATGTCCCGTTCGAGCACCGGGCCATCGCACCACCCCCGATAATTCGCGCTCGTCCACCGAATCCCACCGGCGCCTCGCGCAAGGCCATGTCCAATCTCATCGTCCACGGCGGCTCGCCCCTGAAGGGCCGCATCGTCCCCTCGGCCAACAAGAACGCCGTCCTGCCCATCCTCTGCGCGACGCTGCTCACCCGCGAGCCCGTCCGCCTCAACGGCGTCCCCGAGATCACCGACGTCAAGAAGATCCTCGAGGTCTTCCGCAAGCTCGGCAGCCGCGTCGCCGTGGACTTCAAGACCGGCGTCCTCGACCTCCACCACCAGGACACCCACTTCGACCCCGCCAAGGACCACCTCCCCGAGGAGATGCGCTCCTCCATCATGCTGGTCCCCGGCCTGATGGCCCGCTTCGGCGCCGCCCGCATCGAGGACGACGTCAAGGGCTGCACCCTCGGCGCCCGCGAGATCGACCCCCACGTCGAGGTCTTCGAGCGCTTCGGCGCCCGCGTCGACCGCGCCGCCGACGGCCTGCTCGTCCAGATCGACGGCCAGCTCCAGGCCAACGACCACTGGACCGACTACGCCTCCGTCACCACCACCGAAAACTTCGTCCTCTGCGCCGCGCTCGCCCACGGCACGTCGACGCTGATGAACGCCGCCAGCGAACCCCATGTCCAGGAGTTCTGCCAGTTCATGCAGATGCTGGGCGCGCGCCTGGAGGGCCTGGGCACCTCGCGCCTGACCATCCACGGGGTCAAGGAACTCGGCGGCGGCGAATTCACCTTCGCCGAGGACTTCCACGAAATCGTCACCTTCCTCGCCCTGGGCGCCATCACCGGCGGCGACGTGCGGGTCAAGAACTCCCATCCGGAACAGTTCCCGCTGATCGATCGCACCTTCGCCAAGTTCGGCGTGCAGATCGTCCACGAGGACGGCTGGTCGCACGCGGTCGTCGACGGCAAGCTCAAGGTCAAGGAGCCCTTCACCCGCAACATCCTACAGAAGGTCGAGGCGGCGCCCTGGCCCTACCTGCCGGTGGACCTGCTGCCGATCTTCGTCGCGCTCGGCGTCAAGGCCGAGGGCAGCGTGATGTTCTGGAACAAGGTCTACGACGGCGCCATGGGCTGGACCACCGAGCTGTCCAAGTTCGGCGCGCACGCCTTCCTCTCGGACCCGCATCGCATGGTGACCTTCGGCGGCAAGCCGCTCAGCCCCGCCGAGGTCGAGAGCCCCTACATCATCCGCGTCGCGATCGCGCTGTTGATGGTCGCC